>B570J29032_109959508_pt1 | contig 28701 bp, 39 predicted proteins | sample LakMenEpi16Nov12_FD_29032 | JGI IMG/M metagenome (IMG submission 29032) | reverse complement strand
TCAAATAACTCTGGTGGTCTTGGCTCTTGGCGAGAGCAACAGCAAACGAATGACGCTAATCAAAAGTTCACTTGCCGTCTGACAAGACCGCCACAGGTATCTGAGGGGTTCTTTAATTAGCGTCAATCGTCTGATGCCACTCAGACGCTTTGATTATAAGCATACTTTTTTTAATCTTGCAAGAATTTGCGTTTGTCACCAAATCTGGATGGATATTTTAGGAAATCATAAGCCCCCCTCCTGAACACCCGCGACTTCAGTTCATCGCCCTCATATATGCCAACACCCACCCATGATGGGGCTTTGACCTTTACCCTGCTGTCATGGATTGCCTCTCGGCCACTCTGGGTCAAGTGCCATTCCTCACCGATCTCGACCACCAGCCCGAGCCTCTGCATATCGTCCAAATATCGGACAAAGTGGATTGATAACTGAGAATTCACAGTGTCCATGTTGGTGAATGATCGGCTTGTTCTACCGCCTCCAGCCAAGCGAACAAGAAGGGTTTTGTGGCCATGTGAGAGTTTCATTTTTTGTTTGCGATAAAGGTTTTAGAGATAAATTCTTTTTGGCAGCGTGACTGGCTCACCATTTGAGCCTCGTAAAGAGTAGAACAGTCAGAGCAGGGTGAGCAGACCTCTTTTGAGACTTTTGCCCAATATTGCCACTCCAGAAAGATTTTCCTGTCTGGAAAGCAGTGAGGATAGAACTTTTCATGGAACATTTGCCATTGTTGCTTTTTTTTAACAATTTTGCAGATATTTATCTAATTCTTTGAAAAAGTGTGTGTAAAATCATTTATGCGCTGAAATCACTCAGCCATAACAAGGAGAACTGCAAATGAACAAACCTCAATTCACTTTTAATCTGATCGAGAAATTCGATCCAAAAACTTATAACTCAACTTGGTCAATCGTCAATGATGATGGCGAAAGATTTGAATCTTTTGCTGACCATGAAGGAGAGAAGGCATTTGAAGTTTGGATGTCTTATTTGTCTGAAGAAGAAAAAGCGCAATATCTTGATTATGTTGCAGACTGTGATGCTGCTGACGCAGTTTGGCATGAGCAACAAAAAGAGCGTTTGCACTTTTCATTTAACTAAATCAAAGGGGCTTAATCCCCTATTAACTGGAGAACTACATGAACACTCGTTTCCTTCGCCATGTGCGAAAAATCTTTGCTACTTATGACGCACCCCCAGAAACGATCAGGTCTTATCAAAGACAGTGGGTCAGATCAGTGCGTCAACTTGGAGACAAGTGGCTGGTGGCTAAACAAATCAAAAGGATTGAACAATGAAACTCATCGCCACAGCATTGGTAAAGGCTCAAATGCGCTTTGCACCAGCACTCAAGACCTCGACCAATCCGCACTTCAAAAACAAATATGCAAACCTTGCCGCTTGCGTTGAAGCCGTTATCGACTCACTCAACTCAAATGGAATCGCCCTTGTTCAGCAGACCCATGAGCATCCAAATGGCATTCTGGTCGAGACTGTGTTTCTGCATGAGTCTGGTGAAATGCTCAACTGTGGAAAGTTATTCTTTCCAGCACAAAAGAATGATCCTCAAGGGTTTATGGCTTGCCTGACTTATGGCCGCAGAGCGTCTTTAATGGCCGCCTGTGGCATTGCACCAGAGGACGATGATGGCAACACAGCCAGTCGCACAAAAGAGCCTGTAAGAGAGCCAGTCAAAGAAACCAAGATTCCACCAGCAATCTCAGATCAGCGTTTGCTTGCAGCCATTTCAAAGATCAAGTCTGGTGAGTACACCACCGACAAACTCAGGGCTTCATTCAGGCTTACTGGTGAGCAAAATGAGAAACTGATCTCGGAGTTGTCCAATGCTTAAATTCAGAGCATCGAGCCTGTCTCAGATAATGACCGACCCAAAAGGCAAGGGTGAATTGTCTGTCGGTGCAAAGACTTTCATTGCCAAGCAAGCCAAAGAATTTGTTTATGGCTTTGATGAAAAGATTTCCTCAAAGTACATGGACAAAGGAATTCAAGTTGAGGATCAGTCAATTGAACTTCTTAACTCGGTTTTGTTCACCAGTTACCAAAAGAACATCGAGCGAAAGGACAATGACTGGATTACTGGTGAGTGCGACATATTCACTGGAGACTCAATCATTGACATCAAGTCCTCATGGTCGCTGACCACCTTTCCAGCCTTGGCCGAGCAAGGTGAAGACAAAGATTATGAGTGGCAACTAAGGGCTTATATGTGGCTCTGGAATGTTGACAAAGCCTCGATTGCATATTGCCTTGTCTCGACCCCAGAGGACTTGATTAAGTATGAGGACGCAAGCCTTCACCAAGTCGATCACATCGCGCCTGAACTCAGAGTCACCCGAGTCTTTTATGAGAGGGATAAAACCCTTGAGGACAAGATCAAAGTGAAGGTGGAAGCCGCCCGAGAGTATTACCAACAAATCATAAACCAAATCGCTAAAGAGCATCAAGGAGAAAATTAAATGGCTTCAGTAAATAAAACAATTTTGATCGGTGCAGTTGGCCGTGACCCAGAGGTGCGATATTCGCAGTCAGGAAAAGCAATCGCAAACCTTAGCATTGCAACCAGTCAGAAACGCAAGGACAAGCAGACTGGTGAGTACATTGAAGACACTCAATGGCATCGGCTCAAATTCTTTGACAAACTCGCTGAGATTGTTGGTGAGTATGTCAAGAAAGGCTCGACCATTTATGTTGAGGGTCAAATTAAATATGGCAAGTTTACAAACAAGGATGGGATGGAAATCTCAACTGTGGATATTGTTTGTAATGAAATGACCATTCTGAGCAAAGCAAAAGATCAAAAAGATCAACCAGCAGAAAAGCCAAAGCAAGCGTTACCAGAATTTGATGATGACTTAGACCTGCCTTTTTAACTTGGAGAACTACATGAAAACAGCAGGAATCGAGAGAGTTTGGAAAAACGCTGGCACTTGGTCAGATCAAGCCATGAATTTGCTTTTGAGTTTCTCAGCAAGGCAAAGAGAGGAATTCACAATGGAAGACTTCAGAAACTATGCTTCCATGCGTTATTTGCCAGAGCCACACCATGACAACTGTTGGGGTGCGTTGTTCAATGTGGCAGCAAAGCAATTTGTCATCAAGCCAACTGGCAACATGGTTGTTGCTGGCCGAGCAAAGGCTCATGGTCGCATGATTAGGACTTGGGTGAGGGCTTAACGCTTCAGGATGGCCAAGGCTTCCTCAATGTGCTTAATTCGATCCTCAAGACCGATAAAGCCACCATTGATTTTCTTGGTCATTCCTTTGTAGTCTCTGGCATCCGCAAACTGGTTGAGTTTGTGGGTGTCCCAAAACCATCCCGCAGTCAAGATCGCATATTGTGGAGTGGCCACCAAGTCTGGCTCAAGCACAAAATCAACTCCCAAAGCCTGACCAGCGTGATAGTAGTTGGCATGGCCAGTCAACTGAATGCAACCTCTCCCGCGAAACCTCCAGCCATCGTCAGAAGCCTCGTCCCTGTTGCCCATCCGAGCACTGTAAACAACATTTGCGATCATCCGAGGATTGCGCTGACAGGCTTGAGCCTTGGCCGCATCAAATCGCTTTGGCCAAATCTTTTGAAGTGCCTCAGCCCGATAATTTAAATTCTCAACCAAGAACTTAAAACCACCACTCTCATGGGAGACTTGGCCAATGAAGCAAGCCTGTCTGATAGGGCTTGAAATATCAAATCTGTCAAAGGTGGCATTTAATGGATCGAGCCATTGCTCACCAATGTGCATTTGTCGGAGTTGTTCAGGACTTACCATTTATCAATTCTCTCATTTGATTGTAAGAATCCACGCAAGCATTAAGAGCCGCAGTGTTGCGATCACCCTGAGCCACTATTTCCGCAATGGCTGCGAGGGTTTCTCTGTCGGCTTCGCTTGCTCTGTCGGCTTCGCTTGCTCTGTCGGAATCAGAAGTTGAGTCAGCCTGTCTGTCAGGTTGACTGGTTGCTTTTGAATCTGCGCTGGCAATGGTGGGATTTGTGGTGGTTGATGGACAACTTGCGGAGGGGAAGCGCACCCGACCAGCGCGAATGGCACGATCCAGAGCAGTTTGTTTTTGATTGACAACATTTGTGGCCTCCAATAATTTGGTTGAGTTTTGATTAAGTTTCTCATTTAACAGTTGCTCAGTTTTGCGAGATTCCTCGTTCTTTTTGGCAATGGCAATCTTCATGTCATCGTCACGCTCGATCCAGCCGTAATGGTGGCCAACTCGATAAGTCCCAAAAAGGGAAATTAGAACACCAACGATTAACCAAGGAAGTGGGATTGGTAGCATTACTCAGCCTCTTTTCTTGCATTGGCCAAAAGTTCTCTCTCATCATCATCCTCAAGGTGGTCTGGAGGTGTGGTCGGTGGTGGTGGTGGAGTCCAAGACTCATCCAGTTCTGGGTTTTTCCAGACAGGCATTGCACCGAAAGGTTGGCTTGGCAAACCATAAGCCGATTGAGGTGGTGCATAGTTTGAGCCATATTGTTGGCCATAACCGCCTTGAAAGCCTCCCATCGGCTGACACATAGGTTGCATTGATTGAGGTTGATTTGGAGTCCCAAAAGCCTTTGCAGCCGCACCAGCAGCCCTTTTGGTCATCACTCCACCAATACCGCCAACAATCAGCAAAACAATGTCGTTAAGCATCTTTGTGTAAGCCTGATCTATTGGAGCCATGCTCTTGATTGGTTGAGTCACAAATGTCACTGAGTAAAGCAAAGCAATGACAATGAAACACAAAATGCAAGTGACAACAATGACAACAAAGCCCCAAACTCGGACTTCAAATTCTTCAGTTGTTAGGTTTGGCTTCTGGCTGTTGGACATCGTTAACCTTTTTTTCAAGAATTGGTGCGACCAAATACTCTGGACAAGTTTGGGTGAATAAGCATCGAGGTTTCTGACATTCTGGCTCAGTGAACTTGTCTGGGTCTTGACATTTATACCGATAAACATCTTTGCAACCAGTCAGCATCAAAAGAGCAATTGCGATCAGATATTTCATGCTTTGATGTCCACCGCTTTAGCCCATTGAGTTTTGATCTCTTGAACTCTTTGTTGCTGTTCGGCCTGTCTGGTTAACTCTGCCAAACGCTTCATATTCTGTTGATGGATCACTCGGTGAGCCTCTGACAACATCTGAGCATTCTGTTGATAAGTGGTGATTCTCATTTTCCTAGACCAACCTTTCCAAGCAGTAAATTAACGATCCGATCCGAGAGATCATCGGGCAAAAAGCGCAGAAAACCAAGCAGCCATAAAGCCACTACACCATAAACGAATATCTTTAGGCAGAGGTCAAACGTCTTCTGATACTCGTTCATTTTTTTTTAACCTTGGATAAACAACTATCCAAAAAAAATAGTTAAAAGGTACAGCAAACCAAAGAACTATATCAATCCAAGTCATCTTCCACACCTTCTGGTGGTTTCACAAAACTCCATCAATTCATAAATTCCAATTGCCACCAAAAAGAGGACAAACGCCACCCCACCAATGATGATGGCCAATTCATTCATCTCTTGTTCTTTTTGTTTAGCCTTTTTCTCTGCCTTCTCTAAAGACCTCAGTTCCCTTGCATCATCGATGTCCATTTGTGCTTGACGTTCTTTGATCTTATTCCACGTCAAAATCTGGCCAGAGGTCATAAATAGCATCTTCAATTCTTCTTCAAAGGCTCTCGCTTGCTCAAGGGCCATCTCGATTTGAAGTGCCTGACCCATGTTTGAGCCTTTGTTTTTTTTTGCCTCAAGCAAGGCTTTGGTGCAAGTAGCCTTGGCATCGAACATCTTACCGATCATCGGTGCAAGCGAGCCAAGATCGTTGGCCACCTTGCTGGCCTTCTTGACCATGCTAATCGCGGATTGGATACCCGCTAGAGCCGTGATGGGATCGATCATTTTCTCTCAACCTTTTGCCACTCAAGACACACTACTTTTCGGTTATAGACATCACCTGTCCACGCCCATCTCACACATCTGTATTCAGTTTTATCTTTACTAGATGCCACCAATGTAAACAATATTGATGACATCAACAACCATTTCACAAGATGACCCAAGCAATGATGTAAAAACACCAAATGACAGTCAGACAAAACAGGACTGCGCTAGTTAAAGCAACAGCCCAATCTTTCATTTTTTCAAATCTTTGTAGATTGACCAGAGTTTGTGGCCAATTAGCAAGACTGTATAAATCAGAGTCGCCCAAAGCACCAACTCGCTGACTTGAACCCCGAGGACAGTCGCAAGTGAAACAGTCGCAGGAGGAGCAACCTTGGCCACAATTGCTGTGGTGGTTTCTGCATGAGTTTGAGTCATCGCTCTTGAACCTCAATTGTGAGAGTTCTGTCTTCAGTCCGAGTCGGATTGTTTGTGGTCACAATTCGGTTTGTCAGACGATAAGTCTTCCCAGCAGTGCCACCAGACACCCAGACCACACTCGATGTGGCTGTCTTTGCAGAGGTGTTGATTGTGATGGAGTCAGGATTGAGCCAAGTTGAGGTGTTTATTTCCTCAGACTCAGAAAGCCAGTCTGACCAATCAAAACTGTAATCCAAAACCGCATTGGGGTCTTTAATAAAATCAGCCATTTGAAACTCTCCAAATTTCGCCATCGTTGCCCATATATAACACCCGAGATTCTAAAGGAACATAGATTTCTCTGATTTCCTCATAGACATAAAGTCTTCGAGCCTCTGGTGCAGTTGATACCGCATAAGCAGAAACCTCTGGAACAACAGCAGTTGCAGTGGCAATCTGGACTTGAATCAGGGCTGTGGCTGTCAGGGAAACAGTAGGAACAACCGAGCCGACAGTGTTCACATTGGCATAAGCGTTGCCATTGCCATAAGCACTGGCTTGTGGAGCAGTTGTTGACTCAGTTGAGATTCCAACTTGAATCAGAGCGTCAGCCGTAACCGAGAAAACTGGTGCATTTGCTGCCACAGTGCCGATCAGGGCAGAAGCAACCGCAAAACCCACCGCAGACGCACTAGGAGCGTTTGCAATGACTGTTTCAATGCTTGCTTGAGCAGTAGCACCACCAGTGGCAGAAAAGCCTAAAACGCTTGCTGTGACAGTTCCAATTGCTGATTGAGCCGTTGCATCAGCAAAGACAGAAACAGCAGGAGCAGAAGTCGTGACAGTTGCAACAAGTGCTGTGGTGTTTGCGTCACCAGTCGCAGTGACATTTGGTGCAGTTACAGCGTCAGTCGAAATTGCGACTTGGACTAATGCACCACCAGTGGCATTAGCCGAAATCGCAGAAACTGAAACAGATGGAATAGACGCACTGGCAGTCGCATCAAGACCCGCAAAGGTACTGAATGGAAACTCTCCAAATGCGTGAATTCCGAACATTACTCAGCCTTTTGTTCTGGTTTTAATTGAGAATCTGCTTGCTCTTTGATTTTGACGATCAAAGGCCACACACCACTTGATGATGGCAGTTGTCCCAAAGTTTGTAAAACAAAATTGATTTCATTGACATCTAATTCTAAATTCATGCTGCGCTCCAAGGCAAAGGTTGTGAAGATGGGCTTACTGGTGGAGTAATCATTGAGTCAATCTGACCCTGCACACACGCTTGTGCGCTTGCAATAGCAGACTCAGGAATCCAACCAATCACGATTGCTTCTGTGAGGTCAGCATAAGGAGTTATTGCACCCTCTTGGTCAGCAGAATTAAATTGAGTATTGCCACCGATAGAGGCAGTGTTAGTGCCGTCTACGCCAGTGACTTGATACAGCACGTTAACAACGTAATCTGGCTCTGGGGTATTGAGCGTGTACATTGAGGTAATGGTAGTGGTAAATGTCGTCATTTTGGTTTCCTTAATTAACCATGATTGGCAAATTGTCCGTGTGCCGTTTCACGCCATAACTCCATAAACTCCTGCGCCAGTTCTTTTGTTTCAAACCCGCCAACAGTTTTGAGTTTCTTGTTTGTTCGCAATGAACAAGTCCAGTTTTTATCTTTTTTGGGCTTACACACGCCTTTAATACCTGACGTATTGTGGCATGGCAGTCTAGCGTTTCTGGCATTTTCAGCCCTACTAGCCAAGCGTAGATTTTCAATCCGATTGTCTTCACGATTGCCATTAATGTGGTCTACATACTTTGGCAAATGCCCATAGTGATACAGGAACACTAGGCGGTGCTTCAAGTACATAGAGCCTTTGATGACCACACGCCAATACGAATCTTTGGTGTTTCTATAACCCGCAACAGTTCCGCATACAGCCAAGTTGGGCGGTCTTGCTTTCCAATGCAAATCTCCATCCCTGTATTCAAACAGGGCTTGGACTGTTTCTTGAGTTAATGTCATGTTTAAACAGTTTGAGCCGCTATTTGGGCTTGATAAGCCGCAATCACTTCAGCAGTCCAGACTGTATTGCAAATAGCAACAACATTAGTGGGAACGCCAGTTAAGTCTTGTGCTGGTGTTAGGCTTGAACGATGGTAGGTTTTACTTAACTCTTTGCCATCCTCCATAATGCGAGTTGCCTCACGATACAGAACGATGCCGTTTTCGGTTACTGTGATTTGGTCAACAGTTGTGGTTTTGGTAAGTGACATGATTTTCCTTTGGTTAGTGTCCGACCTGATAATCCAATCAGGTTAATAAACTTTGTGGTTAAGCGGCAATGTAGTTAAATGAAACATAAAACTGGTCGCCTGTAGCAAGGGTGCTTGCGTCTATAACGACCTCTACTACATTTTGGTTTTCATATATATTTACTGCCCTTACTGCGGCTTTTACACTAAATGCTGTTCCACCACGACCAGCGTATTCATCTAAATCAGCGGTTGTAAAGGGTAAATTTCCAATTTGAACAGCAGTGCCAACAGCACTGGCAACGCTTGCTACTTCTAAAAGACCTTGCACATAAACAACCCTTCCAATTTTTGTGTATGCAAGCCTATCTACAACAGAATATAAAGTGATTGTTCCTGATGTCGATGGGGCAACCGTTGCTGTAAACAACCCCTCCTCATAGTCATCCAACGTATTAGCGTTTGATGATGCGTTTTGAGTTGCGGGGAACTGAATCTGACCAAAAGGCAAAACAACTGTTCCACTTTCCAACACCTCAAACAACTTGTTGTTGTTGTCAATGCTTCGCTGGTTTGTGCCAACAGTAAACGATTCTCCTGTGTTGTTATTATCGCAGTCAATGTTAATACGAATTGAGCCACCATTGTTTATCACCATATTGTTGGATGACGAATTTTCAAGTCTTTCGCCCAACCAAAAAATATTGCCACCGCTAGTGTTGTCAATTTGGAGTTTTGGATTCCCATCCCCATCAGACAGCACGATGTAGTTGCTTGCTGTGCGAATGTCTAGGCCACCTTGGTTGCCGTTGTAGCCGCCAAGGATAGTATTGTCGGAGCCAGTGGTCATGGCAAAACCAGCACCGTAACCAGTAACACTATTACTTCCCACAAAAGTGTTTCCACTTCCTGTCGTGGCGTTGTAACCAGCAACGTGTCCTACAAATGTATTTGAACTGCCTGTTGTACTAATTCCAGCCGCCCTACCAATATATGTGCAATATGAGCCACTAACATTTAATAAGCCCGCTGTTTCGCCCACAAAAGTGTTAAATGTGCCTGTTTGGTTTGTATACCCAGCCTGATAACCTACAGCAGTGTTGGAAGATGCTGTGGTGTTGTTTAATAAAGCAGAGCCTCCAACCGCCACATTATAATTTCCAGATGTATTGTAGCCAGCACGATAACCAAGATATGTCCCTTGGTCGCCACTTGCAGTAGCACCATTTGCGTAACCAGCTTGGTATCCTACGGCAGTAACACCGCCATTAGTTGCATTGCTATAACCAGCTTGAGTACCAACAAAGACATTAAATGATTGAAGATTACTGTATCCAGCTTGATAACCTATGGCAGTATTGTCTGATGCTGTGGTGTTGGCTTGGAGTGCGCCAAATCCAAATGCCGAGTTGTAAGAACCCGAACTATTTGCGCCTAATGCAACAACGCCTACTGCGGTATTAGCCGCACCTGAAGTAAATAAATTAAGTGCGCTACGACCTACCGCCGTGTTGTATTCGCCAGTTGATGCACCAGAAACACCTCGACCAGCATTTGTTCCTACAAATGTTCCGTAATTTCCCGTTACAAAATAAGCCGCTTGATAGCCAAAGGCATCTATACCAGTCCCAACCGTGTTTGAGTAAGCCGCCTGATAACCTACAGCAGTATTGTTAGATGCTGTGGTGTTAGAATAGAGGGATAAAGCACCTACCGCCGTGTTAGTTGTTCCCGTTGTGGTCGCTCCAAGCGAGTCTTCACCAATGGCTACGTTGTAAGTGCTTGTGGCTGTAGTTACATTGAACGCATCTAATGCCCTAACACCAATAGCAATGTTTGAATATGCACCAGTGTTTGATATGAATGCTTGGTAGCCAATTGCCGTGTTATTACCGCCTGTGGTGTTGTAGTAACCCGCTTGATAACCTATAGCAGTATTGCTAGTTCCTGTGGTGTTGTTATAGAAAGTTTGATTGCCAACAGCCGTATTGTTAGATGCTGTGGAGTTGGAGTAAAGGGCTTCCTTGCCGACTGCAACATTAGATGCGCCAGAACTATTGGTATAAAGTGCGCCATAGCCTAATGCGGAATTGTAATTTGCGGTATTAAAATTAAGTGAACTATCGCCAATTGCCACATTGCCAACCGCACTTGTTGCAGTCGTTAATGTAGATTGCCCAACCGCCACATTGTTATATCCTGTCGTCAAAGCCAACAACGCATTACCTCCAATAGCGGTGTTATACCCAATGGAACCGCTATATGCTGTTAATGCTTGATAGCCAACTGCCGTTAAATATGGGCCTGTGTTTGATGTTGAAATAGCACTTACACCTACCGCAGTATTGGTAGACACACCACCACCACCACGACCAACAGTTACGCCTTGAACAGTAATGTCATTAGCAAGTGCATTAGATGAAGCACCCAATGCAATAGCAGTACCGCCAATAGTGATAGAACTGTTTACCAAACCCGCATTAGGCAAGCCTGTAGCGTTTGTCAAGGTAACACTAGAGGGTGTTCCAAGGGCGGGAGTTACTAAGGTAGGAGATGTAGCAAAGACCAATGAGCCTGTGCCTGTTTCATCTGTTACCGCAGCAAGCAGGTTGGCAGAACTTGGAGTTCCAAGGAAAGTCGCAACACCAGTTCCCAAGGATGTGATGCCAGTTCCACCATTAGCGACTGGAAGTGTTCCATTGACACCAGCAGTCAATGAGACTGTGTTCTTTTCCCATAGGCTTGTGCTTGCGTTATAGACAAGGGTTTGGCCAGTGGTGGGAGACTGTGCCGAGACATTGTGCAACTCATCCATCTCATAGCCGTTTTGCACTTTGACAAACAACTTTCCCTGAGATGGGTGAGCGCGTTCCACAATAGCCACGTAAACCATATGATTTGGTGCATAAGGCTTTGTCGCAGTCAATGTGCCAGCCGTTGTCGGGCTTAGATATAACTGCTGTCCATCTGTATAAGCAGAAGTGTCAATGTTAATTACTAAGCCAATGACAGTCACATAACCATTTGAGTTGTTTGCCAAATCAGAGGTTATCAAGCCCAATGTTTGAGCAGAGGTTGAGTCACCTGTGGCCAGTGCTTTTGAGACAGTTGAATTTTGACCAGTTGATCCAGAGATATAAACAGCAGTCCCTTTGGTCAAAGTCGCACCAGTCGTGTTTCTGACTGCTGCCAAAAGTGTCGATGCTGGTGAAGCCTCAGAAACCGCCAGATCAAAGATGCTTCCATTCCTAGAAACAACAATGCTCGCGTCAGTTGATGTGATGTCAGAAACCGCCTTGTCAGCAGGGTAAGTGACAAAGACTTCTTTTGTGCCAGCCGCAAATGAAACTTTAGCGTCTGCATTGCTGGACTGCAAAACAGTTGTCCGAGCAAGCGTCAGGCCATCATTCGACAATGTGCCAAGACCGACCTCCCAATCAGCACCATCCGCGACTGAATAATAAGTGGTGTTGTTTGCACCGACAGAAACCGAAAAGGTCTGAAAACCAGTGATCGCCCCACCAAGGGCAAAATCACTCGTTCCAGTGGTGGTTGTTGATTCCTTAACGCGATCAGCAAGGATTAAAGCCATAGATAACCTCCGAGCCACCCTCGGTGGTGGCTAAAAAACTCAGTTTTGAATACGCAGTGGGGATGTGATGTCCACTGTAAATGTGCCGTTTGTAGAGATCACATTGCCAGCGAAATCAAGGTAAGCAACCAAATTGTCGGTTGAAGCAGTACCAGTGGTCTTATAGATCACAGCAGCAGCCGCAGTCAAAGTTGCTGAAGCCCAAGAGACATCCGCAAAGTTGATGTCAATTCGGTCATTGGCTGTGTCGTTGGTCACAGTCACAGCAGTGGAAACACCGCCCGAGGTGTAGCCAGTGCCACTGATCTCGTTGGTAACGTCAGAACGCTTTGTGTGCGTATCTTTGTTTGGGGTGTAACTGGATGTGACCAGAATGATCTTAAATGAGTTGGTGTCAAAATCAATCGCACCAGTTGCCATGTCATTCAAGGCTGAATTGTAGATTAGAGAGGCCATTGTTGATTCCTTTCAGGATGGATTTTAGTGGAAACTAGAAACTTAATCAATTTCGCAAAATGTCAATGAAATGCCACAAATCCGAGTTTCGGTAAGTTCCAGTCGGTTTGTCAGTTGCCCAAGCCTGTGGTGGGCCATTTAATTCTGTGTAGTTGTCGCCTTCAATCATATAAATTTCAAAGGCTTGAGGAACAATAAACTCGCCATTTTCATTGGTTTTGCCAACCATGACCATGACAGAGTGTGGAGGAATCTCCTCAATTGATTTGATTTCCTCAAAAACTTGCTGTGCAGGAATGTTGATTTCTCTCATATTTTATGTCCATGCGGGTAAGTAAAGGGTTGTTCCATCAATTGTGATCTGAATCCAAACATTTGTTGAATTGCTTGCTGGTTTGTTTGAGCCGTTAAAAGTAGCAGTGGCCGAGCCTGTGACAGTGCCTTGGACAAATCTCAAAACATTAGTTCCACCCGATCCATTCAAACGATTGGCAGCATAAGCGTCAGTCCCAGAAGCAACAGTGGCAAATGCAGAGGCTTCCTGTCCGTCAAGTAAATCAGCATTTAAGTTTGCAACAACTGTATTGTTGCTAATGCCAAATCTGCCAAAAGAATAAAGGCCAAACTCAGAACCGCCACCTCCTGAGGATGATGATCCAAAAACACCAGCCGCTTGTGATCCTGTACCCGCGCTAAGTCCTAAAACACCATTGCGAGTTGTTCCTGTGTGATTTGTATTTCCAAGGACTCCATGCCCTGTTCCATTGTTTGTCCCAGTGATTGCAGTGCCGTTATAGCCTGAAGCATTAGTAACATTAAGAGCCGCAATTGCAGACGCTCCATTGATGCTAGAGTTTGCATACAAACCACCAACACCAAGAATGCTGAAGATTGTGCCGCCTCCAGAGTCATAAACTTTTAAGTAAGAAGACGATGATTCATTAAGAATTACTCTATTTCCAGAAGCCGCTGATTCAACTGTTCCTCTAAAAATACCATTGTTGAAAAATACATCTCCAGTGCTTCTTTTGATGTAATAACCAGCCGTTCCATATGTGCCAGAACTGCCAAAGATGGGAGGGTTTGAGCCGTTCCAATTGTCAGATCGAATGTCTTGAAAAATACTTGCAGCAGTTGGTGTTCCCCATTGAGTTTCATTAGCAGGGATGCCGTTAACAGTTGTTGCGTTTGAATTAAATTGTCCAAATGAGTACCAAAGAACATTACCAACAGTCACACTTGGAGCCGTTAAAGACCAACCTGCTGGTGCAGTTGCTCCACTTGTATTTGCTGGAGTTGATGGAGCCGCAGAGGATTGACTTTGTTGAATAAATGCCGTTATCGAACTTATGCCATTGTCTCCGCTTGCAGCAGCCGCATCCGTTGTTGCGCTTGCACCAGTTGAGAATCCTGAAACATTGCGAGAAAAATCAACTGCTTTCAAAAAATAATATTTTGTTGTTGATGCTGGCAAACCAGATCGAGCAAATGTTGAACTAGAAACTTCACCAATCTTTGTGGCAGTCGCGGAATTATTTGTTGAGTTTTCCCAAATCTCGTTATAAAACCAATCAGCAGCCGTTGGATTAGTCCAAGACAATTGAATTGTTTTTGCAGAGCCAACAGCACTCAAACTTGTTGGGGCTGAAGGTGCAGTGGTGTCACCAGATAAGGTGTGATTGATCGTTGTCGAGAATGGGCCTTCTTTGTCAGAGAAAATTGCCCTGACTCGGATGTTATAGACCAAAGCAACATCTTGCTGGCCAGCATAGTCATAAACAGTTTGCGAGGTGAAAATTGATTGCCAAAGAGTGTCAGAAAAGAGTTTAAATTGCAACTCATAGCCTGTCACATAAGCAGATGAAACAGCAGTCCATGTAACCCGAACCCCAGGTAATATTGTCCCATCAGGAAGGCTTAAATTTTGATTAGTGGCTGTTAATCCAGTCGGTGCAGCCTGTGGTTGAATTAGCGTCAGACTGGTGTTTGGAGCGTTATCCTGAGCGTCTGAGGTTGACCAGTCATAAGCAGTCGAGTCTTCCTCTTTGAGAACCAGATCAACTCCAATGTCCTCATTCAGTTTCCACTCCATGACCCTGAAATATTTGCCAGACCATCCCAGTTGAGCAATGGTCAAAGCCACCACATCGCCAGCAGTAATATTAAGACAAGTTGGCTTGCATGAAATGCTGACAACAATTCCTTGACGCGACTTCAAGAGGTTAATCTTTGCAAGCCTTTGAGCCTCAAGATAATTTGTCGTGAAGTTCAGATCGAGTTGAGCAGACAATTCCTCATTGCCATCTTGAGTCTTGAAAGTAGATGATGCAATCGCTGGATATTCTGTCGCTGAATAAAGTTTGTCTGCATCCGCAAACACTCCAGCCACTCGGTTAAATAGATTGGCTTTTTCATTAGCGCATGAGAGTTGAACATCGCCTCTCAAATCATCGACAGTGATTGTCTGAACAGGACTTGAGAACGCACCAACAATCAACTTATATTTGCCAGAGGAATAAATCAACATTCCAGCGCAAGTCGAGAGCATATCTTGCAAGACTTCCCGAGGACTCTTTGAGGTGTCAACCACGCCATTTAAGGTGTAGCGTTTCTGAGTGACAGCAGTTTTTACAGTGACAGTCTCATCACAGATATTTGCCGCAGCAATAAATGACGCTGAGTCGATCTCATCCGATGTGACCCGCATCCCATATTCGCTCATTATGTAATCGCGGATACAAAGGGCAGGGTTGTCAGACCAAGCCGTTGTTGTCGATCTAGGGTCATAGACTAATTTGCCCTTGACCAAAGCCCTGACTGTTGGAATGCTGGTAAAGATGGATGTGTCGTATTGCATCCTCACATAAACCGAGGAAATGCCAGTCAACTTGTGGCTCGATGTCCATTTGTTTGTCAGAGCCGCAGTCTCAGTCACCAGATCAGCATAAGCAGTGCCACCAGTCAGTGAGTTTTGAATTCTGGCTTTTCCAGAATAGCGGCCACTTGAGACACTTCCAGAAACAGTGCCAACATCCTCGTCACCAAAATAAACCTTCTCAACCGATTGAATCTGGTGGTCTGCCAATCCAAAGACTGTGTGCAGATATTCGTTTGTTGAGCCTGTGGTGGCCGCATAGAACATCACACCACCGACTAGGCTTTGGCCATAGATCAGTTGCCTTGGGGCTGTGGATGACCTGACATTGATTGTTTGACCCTTGAGTTCATTGGCAGTGCTTCCACCAATCAGACCCATGCTCTGAGCCGCCTTTGTGGTCAGAACAAAAGAGCCAGCCCGAATAGCCGCCCTTAAAAAGATGGCTTCTTTGCCGATTGCAAAATAAGCAATTGCCTGTTCTGCAAGAAACTCACCAGCCAAATAGACTACCAGTTCAGCCATTTATATGCTCCAAGCCTTTTCACAATTGAGAGTCGGTTGCATGATGATGCCAGACTCGGCCACAAAAGCCGACAATTCGCCAACACAAACACCAAGCAATTCTCGCCCCTCATTCATTAAACAGACCACATCGCCCCTTTGAGCCAGCAGAACTGACTTGGATTGACCAAAGTATTTGTCAGCCGCGCTTATCATTCCACCATGCTCACTCATTAACTCAGCAGCCCTTCTGGGTGTCTCATATTCAAAAAGACTGGTCAAGTCTTTATCTGAAATCTCTTTGACTGCCTTAATCGAAAACTGCCAACAGTCGTTTGTTCCCCATTCAAAAGGCAAATCCTTCTTTTGAACAATGTAGTCCTCAAGCAATCTAGGCCAGTTGTCTTTTCTCATCTAAGCATTATTCCAGCAGTATCACCACCGACATTTGGATTGCCACCACCACCAGCATTTGCACCAGTTGGATCAGTGCGACCCCAATTTATATCGATGTTCTCAATAGCCACCACATATTGAAGACCCTCGTCTGTGGCATCCCTGACTTGTTGCTCCTCATAAGTGAAGCGTTTGATCTTTGGCCTGTTGGCATCAATCATTTGATGCTCGATAGAAAGTGAGATGGTGGCTGTCTGGCCAAGACTGATTGACATCACATCCATGCGACCAGTAAACATTAAAGCCGCAGCCACCAGATCGTGATTGGCATCGAGCAAGGCAAAATAAATCTTTGCTGCCCTTCCCTGATAATTCTCGCCCAAAGCAATTGCAATGTGGTTTGAGTCAATTCCAGAGAGTGTTAGGGTTAACCCTTTAGCCTCAAGATTGGATGTCTCAGAGATTGTGTCAATCCCGCCAAGCCCACCGACTGCCAAATAAGTGTTGCCACCATAGACAATCGACTTGCCACCATTTGTGTAGTAAATATGGCCAGAGGAAAAGTCAAGATCGACTAAAAAGCAAACTGTCAGATTGTCGTCTGTCAGAGCCGATGTGATGGCACTGGCAAGGCTTCGGGTCATATCGCCTCCAAAAAGCCAGCAGAGACTGAATAAACGCCTTCCAGAGACTTATTGATTGCAACCGATGTGCCATCAAGTCGCATGATTGCTGAAGGGTTGTTGTAAGTCACAGAAGTCGATGCAGTTGGCTGAGTCCTGAATGGTGGCTCAATTGTGTAAACACTTGAAGCCTTACCAACAATCATCTTGACCTCGTAATTGGCAAACTGAATGAAGTCGCCAATTGACAGACTTGATGAGGAAAGAGTCGCAGTCGAGCCAGTGGAGGAACTCACAGTGATCGAGCCAGTGACAGTGCCGATTGGAGCAGTCTCACCGAATCTTGGCAAATAGACTGTGTTTGCCATACCGCGCATTTTGTAAAACAAAGCCTGAATCGGTGCGACCTCAGCCCTTGAAAGGTTGTTCCAAGCGACTGAGCAATACCATTTCGCACCAGCCAACTCGACTGTTTGAGACTGCTGGCTCAGAGGTGAGGTGAAAATCTGTGTGTTTGACCTCAACTCCCAAAGAGCCGACTGAGGTGTTTTGACACTAGGCCAAGCAAAGGTTGTCATGCAAACGCTCCACCAGATTTCATTGATCTGTAAATTTCCGCTTTGGCTTGTTCTTTAGCCTGATTCATTGCAGCCATGATCGATGATCTATCAGTACGAGAGTCAATGTTGATGTTTTGAACAACAGTCACGCCACCGCCACCAAGTTTGTTATTTGGCACGATATTCCCAGAGCCATTAGGCACAAACAACTCAGGGCCACGCTCACCGACCATGTAAGGTGTATTGGATGAAACAGGGCCACCCAATGCCCTTGCACCAAAGCCTTTGAAAAAATCACCCAAGAAACTAACAGCAGGGTCGCTGATATTCTTTTTAATCAGCATCCTGAGAATGTCGCGCTGGATCGAGTTCACCATGTCAGTGAAGTTTAATTTGCCAGTCATAAACGCTTCAGTCAAAGTGCTGGTGAACTCATTGCCAAAGCCGTTGATTGCATCCATCAAAAGTTCAAGATCAGATTTGCCTTTGTCAGTAAACTTTTTAAGTTCCTCACTTGCCAAACCAACAGAGCGACTAAAGGTGTCAGGATCAATTAAGCCTTTACCAAGAACCATTTGCAGATTTTGAATTCTCTCGATGTAGTTCTCAAGAGGTGTGCGAGTGTCCTCAAATATTTTCTTGATTGCATCGGCTTGCTCTTTGGCATCCTTGGTTATTTGCTCATCATATTTCTGCTGCTTAACATCATTCTCAAGTTTCTCTTTGTCAGCCTCAGTGATGTTTCTGATTAAGGCAAGGTAAGTCTCATAAGCCTTGATTTGCTCGTCAGTTGCACCCAATCTGGCAAACTGAGCAACCTTCAGTGCGTCCTCACCATCGGTGAGTTTTGTGACCTGATCGATAACAGACAGATAAGAATCTCGAATCTTTAAAAGAGACTTTTCTAATTCGTTGTCTTCTTTCTTTGCTTTCTCGCCACCCAAAGATGGCAATGGTTTTGCTGCACGTTTGTCAATTCCAAGCAATCGCCTATCCATGCCACTTGCTTCTCCTTGCCTTGGAGTTGCAAACATTTCATTTCTTTGAATTGCCTTTAAATAATTTAGACGATTTTGTAAGTGCTTGTTATATTCATCAAGAGAGGAAGTGTCAGCATTGGCTTTTTTATAACGCTCGATGGCAGCATTGTTTGAATCAATTTCATCTCTTACAGTTTTAAGATTTTCTTCTGTATTTTTGAAAGGGTTGATTGTTCCAAAATTTCTAAGGGCATCAAGGAAACCGCCCGAATACTTTATGCCCTCTTGAAACTCAACAATCATCTTGGAAAGTCCAACAAGCATCGGGTTGATGCCATCGACCAAGATAAGTTTTAATTGCTGATTGATTTTTGTGATGTTGTCATTGAAAGCCTCAGCATTCTTTGCAAAGTCATCACCAAAACTTGCACCAAATTCTGTGATTCCTTGTTTGCCAGTATTCAGGAAAGGAATCAGATCAGCACCAGCCTTGCCAAACAAAGCCATTGCATATTGAGTCTTGGTCGCTCCATCGGCTGCACCACTGAATGCTCCCGCCACATCGCCAAGGATGTCAGCAGTTGGCCTGATATTGCCATTGGCATCTTTGACACTAATGCCGAGATTCTTAAATGCTTCTGATTGTTCTTTACTGCCAGAGGCCGCCTCTGCAATGCTTTTGTTTAATTTAACTAGAGCCGAGCCAAGTTGCTCGTTTGAGACACCAGCCAGATCAGCCGTGTTTGCCAATGATGATAATTCGCTGACCGCAATCCCTGTCTTTTGAGACAGTTTATTCATGTTGTCAGCACTGTCGATCAAGCCCTTGATCTGAGCCGCGCTTCCAATGGCCGCCAAAACAGCAGTCAGACCAGCGATCTTGCCTGTCACCGCACCAACACTGGTACTTAGATCAGTAAGACCGCCTTTGACTGATTTGAAGGCCGCGCCAGTCCTGTCCTGAGCAACAATGTCAATGCTTACATCTTTACTTGCCATTGCTTCTCTCCGACTGAAACTTAATCCAAACTTGCCATTCTAGGAACTCCTCAACAGACATTTCCTCGATCTCGCCAACTGTTTTGTGTAACTTCTCAGCAAGATAAAACATGAACTGTCGTTCAGGAGTCTCCCTTAGTTTTTTTCGAGTTCCTTGAAATCAACTCGCATGATTTCTGTTGAAACTCGCTCCAAAATTGAAGCATCAACCATGTTTCGCAAAACTGGCTTGTCCTCGATGGTGAAAATCTTTCCACCCTCTTTATCAAGGCACTTCATCACCAACAACTCAACCAGAGTGTCAGCTTCAGAGTTGCCCAATCGAGTCACCGCCTGAAGTCTTGCTTTGTCTTTCAGTGTGAAAGGCTCAACATAAACGATCAGAGGGCCATTCTCGTCACCCCATTCAGGCACTTCAATTGCCTTGATCTGGAGTGACTTGAAATGGGCTTTTGCCCGATCAATCGCGCTCATCAAGCTGCTGTGCTGAGAGTCAATGCACCAGTGCCTTGCAATGTGATTGAAGCCTCAACCATGCCATCAAAAGATGAATTGATTGTCAGACCAGTCACAATGGCAGAGCCAGTGTAATATTTATCGCCAGCAGTTGCTCCCTCTGGGTAAGCAGAGAAAGTAACGCTTGCACCGACAGTCATGGCCATTTGGCCAGCGTCAGCCTCATCCCAAAACACATCAACTGAACCAGTGAAGGTTGTCAGTGAGGGTTTGTAGGTGCGAGCCGCATCGCCCATCGATGTGTCCTCTAATGTGTCAGCAGACTCGGAAATCGAGAAACTGCGAATCTCGCCAATGGTGTTTGCACCAACTTTGAGTGTACCTTCTGAACCAGTATGAGTAGCCATAATTAAGCCCCTTTCAAGTTTTACAATTTTGCCACATTAAGCAGCAGATTCAACATCATTTTCTCTTGTCGAGTAAGTTACCTCAACAGTGAAACGCCCAACACCCACCACTTGTTCTCCATCCCCTGAATAATCAGATTCAAAAGCGACTGTGTTGATGTCCTTTGCCTTGCCACCAAGCGTGATATTCTGATAGAGGGCTTCCTCTACCTCAACCGCAATGGTGTCAATCGTATTATCAAAATTAGTGTTTGCCATGACATAACACTCAACCATCACCTCTAAAACTCTCAACTGAGTTCTGGGTCTGGTCATTGTTTCATTTGTCGATGTCTCTGACTTTGTATAAACAATGAGTGCTGGCAGTTTGCCAGACTCAAATGGATAAACCCGAGACTTGAAAACCCGAGTGCCAGTCGTTGTCAGACCAGTCAAAGCAGTGACTACCGCATCCCTGATTTGCTGCCGAACATGGCTCATTATTGTTTCTCCAAAACTATCATTGTCATGCCAGTCCCATCGTCCTGAACAATTCTGGACTTATAACTAACTCTGGCAATCAGGAAAGCATCACCCTCAGTGCATGACTCCACATCCGAGGTGCGAACCATGAGTCTGGGTTGCTGAATAGCAAAGCCAACATCGCCACCAGTCTCGACATCGATGAACTGGTTGTCAAAGATTCCTCGAATAGTCTTTGGGACTCCATTCTGGATTGTGTATTTCACATCAATCCCAAAGTCTTTCAAGTACATCAAGCGATCAGCAGCAGACTCATACATTCTTTTTTGGCCTTCCACGCTTAATGATTGGCATGGCATCCGATATTTCTAAACCAAGACTCTTATTCACCAGTGGAGTTTCAAAAGTATGCAAAACGCATCTCTCCATTTGAATAAGACTCTTGCCTTCTAAGTCAGGCAATTCCAAGACATCGCCCATTCGGGCTTTGCCTTGGGTTGTCATCGTATTACGAATGAAAAATAAATTCATGTTTAGCTGACGTATTGGTACTCACCAATCAACTCGACACCAATTTTGTAAGACGCTGTGCCAGCAACAGTGCAAACTGCTTTGACAAAACGCTTCATTTCATTTTTGTTGACGCTCAATTTCTGAACGCTGGCTGTGTTTCCAACTTCAGTAAACGCTGCACCAGTTACATCTGTGTAAGAACCACCAGAGGTGTCGCTGTGAGTCAACTTGACATTGCAAGTTGCACCAGCACCGCCAGCAGAACAATTAAGAATAACTGCCACTTCGTTTGTGTATTGAAGCAAATCAACAGCAGAACCAGTAGTTGTCGCAGTGATTGTGTTTGAAGGAATCAATGCAACCAGTTGAGAATTATCGCCATAATTAACCATTTAAATCTCCAAAAAAGATGGTGGGGTTTTTAGCCCCACCTTGTCAATTAAGCAATGTCAGCATCGCCATAGCAGAAGGAAACCGCATTGCGAACTGCAATGTCAGTGTCTTGCAACGCCACCACGCGCATTGTGCCGCTTGTGGAGTTGCTGTAAGGATCGACCATCAAATCCAAACCAGAGAAGAAACCAATCAGCAAGTCAGCAAAGTTGCCAAAGAACACATCGCCAGCAGTCACTTGATTAGAAGTTTCTGTGCGATATCCGTTGACAGTATTGCCAGCTTCCCAAACAAACTGACCAGCAGATGTAGATGACTTTTCAGTTGTCTTCAATGCACCGCGTTGAGCAGGATTGAACAAATAAGTCATTGTTCCGATGTCAGCATTGTCGGTTGCAACCTCAGACTCCATTCCCACCAACTCAGCAAATGTTGGGTTTGTGGCTGCAAAGTCTTTGGTGTTGATGCCAGAAACCAACTTGATGCCTGTTGGCTGGTTGTTTGAACCAGTGCCATAAAGGGCAGCAGCGTCAATCGCCAAAGCAATCACAGTGGCCAAGTCTCTGCGAACCATGCTTTCAACGTCAATTGATGACTGAATCATCAATTTGCGTGAAAAGTCAGTGTAAGCACCGACAGTCTTTGGAGACATTGTGACTTGAGCCAGAGTTTGTTGGCTCTCAGTAGGTGCGCCAGACTCAGCAACCCAATAAGCAGTGGCCGCGCCAGATTGCTTAGGAATTGCCACATTGCCAACCAGACCATTGAGAACTGTTGCACCAGCACGTTGAACAACTGAACGATTGCGGAGCATCTCGATGAAAGATGCAGCCAAAAGATCAGTTGCAACCAAGTTGCCACCAGCAGATGCAGTGCCGACTGTCAAGTCACGTTTTGCATGGACAACTTCGTTTGGAACGAAAATGCCTTGAGCAGAGCGACCATAAGTCTTTTGAGCAGCATCAGAGACTTCACGCTCGAAAGCAGCATTTGCCCATGCGCGTTTGTCTTGGGGATTAGCCATCGCATTGATTGCGCGAACAAATGAGAATTGACGAACTTCCTTCTGTGTCAAACCGACTTCGGCTTGGATAGGAGCGTCATAAGCGCGACTTTCAGTCGCCACAGTTGCAGAGTTTTCCATTTTTCTTTCCTTTGGGGTTTCGGTTTCAGCGACTTGCGCTTCAACCAAAGTTTCGGTAATTTGTGATGTTTCCATCACCGCTTCAGAGGTTGTTTCAGTTTCCATGCTTCGACCCACACCGACTGACACATCGGCTGGAATTGAAACAATAGACACTTCAACTGGTCGCCAATTTGTTGCTCGATAAGTTTTGCCATCGTTCTCTTTTACCATCTTGGCAATTGAGTATCCAATGGAAACATTACCGCGAATCAAATCCGCGACATCTCCGTAAACCTCTGAAGCCAGTGCGCTCTTACCGAAACGCACTGTCGCCCGCAACTTGCGAGCCGAGCCATCGAGACTTACAGATTCGATTACACCAATTTGACGCTCAGGATCGTGATCCATAAGCAATGGTGCGCGACCAGAGTTTAAGAAACTCAAGTCGATTGATTGGGGATTGTGGTCGAGGACTTCCTCGCCATAAGAGCGACCGACTGGCATCTCAGAGGAAATCGACATCGACACCCTGCGATCATCAACGCTTTCCACTCGGGCTTCCATAGCGTCAGCGCGAGTCACTCGCTCACCAGACTTGCGATCTTCGGCAACATCAACGGACATTTCCATTGGTTGCTCAACTAGAGCGTTTTCTGCGCTTGACTCTAGGTCGATTTGTGCAGCAGTGGCCATTTGCTCAGTTTGTGCCTCGATGATTTCAGCAACATCTTCAGTGTCAACGTGAATTGAAACACTGACCATTGCTCTTTCTTCGTCACTCATAATTTTCCTTTCGGATGCTTCTTCAAACAGTATTGGCTCAAAGTCATGTGATTTTAACCACGCTTTTGCTTCTTGAGTAGTGAAGCGAGTTTTGTCAAACCGAATCGCTTGGAGTTCAGAGACTCCATCTTTGATCCCATAAATAAAATCAATTCCTTCACCGCCTTCATTATTTTTTCGCGCAAATGAGTCATATTGTTCAGGGTCTTTCAGCCTTGCAGCGTGTTCATTTGGATAAGGTCTTGCGTCATCTAATGACCGATCACTTTTGATCTTTTCATATTCACGCTCAGACCACGTTTTGCCAGCATCACCACCCCATAAAGCCCAAGCAATTCTGCCGTTTGATGGATAACCTTCCTCGCCAACTCTAAAGCCCTCAGCCTCTTTGTCAACCTCATGCCGAGCAAAGTAGCTGACCATTCTGCCAATTGTGTCGTCTGACAGATTCGCCCCATTCACAATGTCTCTGGCTCTGGCAATGCCAATCTCAGTGCCACCGCGACCAAACTCAGACCGCCAGTCAAGCCCCCTTTGGGCTTCCTCTTTCATGGCTTCATTCGCCACTGGCATTTGACACCTCAGCCTCAGTTGGAAGTTTGTCACCAAATGGCTCAAAAGCCAGTTTCAGACCATAGAAAGCAGCCAACTCTTTCTCAGCGTTAATTGCTGAGAAGGTTTCCTCGACATCCCGACCATATTGATTAGCCACATCTTGCATCGACAAAATGCCGTTTTTCATGCCGATGACAGCCGCATTCATCTCTTTCAATGGGTCAACCCACTGGAAGCCCCGCGCCCTGAATATGGCCGCATCTGCAAACTTGTCAAATCGAGTTGATGGGATGTTAATCACACCATTCTCCATTACCGACATTAAGAACTCTCTGAAAACTGGCTCAACAAAGTGCTGAATGAGAATGTCCTGAACCATTTTCCACTGGTCACGATCCTCAAGAGTGCCTTGCCTGATCGATGAATATGAGACACCTTCCAGATTGTTGGCCAAGGATGTGTAACTCACACCCAGACCTGAAGCGATACCGCGCAGAACCGCTTTCTCAAACTCAGCAAAAGCCCCTGTCGGATGGGTCGGATCGAACTGTTGGAAGTTCACGCCCTCTGGCAATTGGTGGAAAGTCCCAGGATCGGCTTGCATGATTGGCACGTTGTCAATCTTGTCATCAGCCGTGAAACCATCACCCTGTGGAGAGGTGAAAAAGCCCATTTTAGATGCACCAACCCGAGCCGCCACCAACTCGGCCTCTCGATAGCCGTTGAGCATTTTGAGGCTGGTTAAAACTGGCGCCATCCAAGGCACACCTCGGGTCTGCTGCGCTCGCTCACCAATAAAGCAGTGAATGATCCTGTCAGCAGGGACTCGAATTCTTGGCTCAGAGAATGTCTGGCTGTATGCGTCAAAAGGATGTCGAGTCAGCAAGTGATAAGCAACTGGTCGCCCAAACTGGTCGAGTTCCACACTCATGCGGATTCGATTTCCATTTGGGAGGTTGTCGTTATAGTTCTCGTCCAAATAATCTGGCTCAAGAAACTCAAGGGCAAAATCAAACTTGTTTGGATAGCGCACCTTGCGACACAAAACCTCGCCATCACGCACCAGAGACTCGACAAAGAATCTTTGAGCATCGACCCATGAATATTTGCCATCAACAGTGCAGACACCAAGCCTAGACCATTGAGCGAAAGCATTCTCGATCTGATCGTTGCCAATGTTATCCATTGAGCCATTGTCGTTTCTGGCTTTGATCTGGACAGTCACACCGCGCTCACCGACCACATTTGACTTGGCCAGATTGATGAATCGCTTGGCATATTCATTGTTTCGCGTTAAATCCCGAGAGCGATCCCGCAAGATTCTTATGGCTGGTCTGATTTCCTCGTCAGCAGATTTGGAGGATGAAATGAAGTCACTGAATAAGCGTCCAACATTCGCACCCGCATAACTGCGCTTTTTCAGAGGTTTCTTTCTGGAAAAGATGTCCATAATTCCCATTATCCGAACCTCACTTGAATTGTTGAACCAGTCGGTTTGCCTTTGGCAATATTCTCAGCAATCAATTCTTTTTGACGCTCACGCTTGTAATAATCCCGAGCGTCTGTCAATTCTCTGAATGACATCTTTGAAAGACTGCGACCAGCAATTGAGTAACTTGAAACATCTGAGTCAGCCCGACCAGACAAAATGCTTTCGATCTTGCCAATCATTATTTGAGCATGAGTTCTCAAATCAGCAGAAGTCAAATTCAAATCAGCGACAATTTCCCAATAACCCTTGTCCACAGTGACCCGAGCCGAGTCAGAGTTGCGCTCGATGTCCGCTTGCCAGACATAACTTCCCTTGATGAAAGCCGCGCTTGTTGCGTTGGTTATGGTGGCCAGATAAGCAGTCCCACTGGTTGTCGCAGTGATATTGATCTCATCGTTTCCACCGCCCTGAATTCGGGCTGTATATTTGAGAGTGTAAAGTGATGGAGGGTAATCATCCCCAAGATCGGTGCGTTTCCATTGGAAAAAACTACCAATCACAATGTTTTCAGGCTCAGTCGTTGGAGCGTTGCTTGAGTCGAAAAGGTTAGCCATCGGCCCCCCTAGTTTTACGGAATATAGCGCATTTTAACGCCAACCATTAACAAATGACGATTGTGGCTTTGCTCGACTGGTTGGTTTGGTTGTTTTAACAACCTCAGTCGCCTGTTTCCGCAATTCTGCCCTTTTTGCTAATGATGCCAGATTAACATTCAAAAGGGAAAGTGCTGCCATTGCATACACCCGAACATCGAGTGCTTCGTTTCGAGTCCGAGTCTTCACAAACTCTCGCCTTGCAAAGCCTTTGTGATACCGAGTCGCTATTTTCTCAGCCGTTAACTGTTTGAAATATTCATCCTCTCGCCCGAAAGGAAAGTGGCAATAACCCGCGCCAGCCTCCTGAATCTTGAATCGAGAGAATAAAAGCAGTTTGACAGTATCCACCCCAACTGGAAACAACTTGATCTTTCCAATGTTGTTCTTTGAAGGCTTGCCAACAATGGGCTTTCCCTCACCGCCAACACCCTTGATCGCAAATATGCGCTTTCCTTCTCTTGGGTGAACATATTTGTAAACTGCCTGAGTATTGTGGCCACCAGAGTCAATGCAAGTCGCTCTGACAATCATTTCCTCGCCTGACTCATGCTCATAAGTCTGAGCCAAGAATTCATCGAGGTCTTTCCAAATATGAGGTGCAGAAGGGTCGCCATAGAAGGTTTTGTAAGCAATAGACCAAGATTCCTCGTCAAGACCCCATCCGACCACCTCGGCCTCCAGTCGATCATCCTGAACGTCAACTCCCGCAGTCAAAAGCAAAACATCATCGGGAATTGCGTCCCATTCCTCAGCCCTGTTTGACAGTGAGTAGTCATCGACTTGCTCACCCTCCTCCTCCCAAGTCTCGCCAAGATAAGTATTGACCCAAACCCTCAGAGTTGCTGGTTGTTTCTTGGCCTCAAGGAAATCTTGAACCCCATCGCACAGAGGATTCCAAGGAGAGTAAAGTGCAGACAAGTGAAACCCTGCCACCTTGCCTGTTGGCTTGCTTGCAATCCAGCGACCTTTTTTGATTGACCTTGCTCTTTGAGCGTCATCCCAAAGTGAGCCACATTCCTCGCAAACATATTTTGCTGTCTCAGGCTTGTCAGTTTCCCACTTGACCTGACCCCATTTCAGGGTTTGCTCATGTTGGCAGTCTGGACAATGAATGTGAAATCTTCTCTGATCGCTTTCCTCATAAGCCGCCTCGATGCGACTTGCACCTTTGTTGGTCGGAGTGGAGACAAGCAAAATTTTTCGATTCCAAAAGGTTGTTGCCCTTTTCTTGGCCAAAGACACTGGATCACCCTCTGAGCCAGCCGAGACAGGATAGCGATCAACCTCGTCACAGAAAACCACCCTCACTGGCCTCGATGCCAGACTCGATGGAGAGTTTGCACCGCAAGCAGTCACATGGCCACCAGCAAAGACTTTGTGCAGTGTCGTGTTGCCAGAGTCCCTCGATCTTGGGTCTTTGACTAAGCCAGCCAGAATGGGTGTGTCTCTCAGCATTGGTGCAAGTCGGTCTTTGCTCCAAGTCTGAGCCATATCGAGAGTCGGCTGCACCACCAACATGGGGCTTGGGTCTTGAGAGATAAAGAATCCAACCGCATTATTTAGAATCTCAGTCTTACCCACCTGAGCCGAGGACATCATCACCACAGTCTCAATGCTGTGGTCAGATAGCGCATTCATCACGCCTCTTTGGTATTCAGCGCGAGAGGTGTTCCAGTTCCCCGCCTCAGCCGAGGACTCTGGACTCAATTTTCGATATTCATCAGCCCAATCCGAGATTGTGAGTTTAGTTGGTGGCTTCAGTCGATTCCAAATCTGCTTCTGAATCGCCTTCTGCAAACTCTCCCTCTGGATTGCTCTGACCGATTCCTCTAATTTCATTCAATGCCTCGTTTATTGAGTCCTCTAATATGGACTTTATTTCCTGAACATTCTCGGCTGTGTATATTTGCGCTGCACACTTACTAGGGATTGAGATCATTTTCGCCCTGAAGTTGGTTAATTGCTCACCAAAATCCTGAGCGACCTTATCAATCTCAACCAAAACCCCTTGCTCTTTCATCAATTCAAGTTCAGCCAGACCAGCCTCAGCCGCCATTTTTCTCCGCTTGGCTTCCTCTAAATCAATTGCGTCCTGATTGCCAATCAGATTCTCAACCTTCTTTTTCTCCATCCAAGCGACAACATCGCCTGTGATGAACTGTGAACCAAGTCTGCCCCTTCCACGCTTCAAAACAGGGAAGTCGTGAAGGTTTTGCATATCAGTGATCCACTTCTCAGAGCGACCAATGATCTCAGCAAGTTGCGTTTTGTTAACTATCAATTGTCATCCTTTGCCATGAAAACCGACAGTGTTAAATTCTGTCACTAGACGAAAGTCGCGGCGCGAATTACC
>B570J29032_109959511_pt1 | contig 28842 bp, 20 predicted proteins | sample LakMenEpi16Nov12_FD_29032 | JGI IMG/M metagenome (IMG submission 29032) | reverse complement strand
AAAACAGATGATAATTGGATTTATTTTTTAAAACCATTTTTAAAGTTAACAAGAAAAGAAAAAACAAAATTTAAAAGAAAAAATTAAAAAAATTATGAAAGATTTAAATGACATAACTAAAGTTGAGTTTTTAATTACTTTGAACAATAATTTCGTAGTACAAAGGTTTTTTAACGTAAAAGGATTTAACACAAACGCTAAAGGTAGTGTTGAGTTAATGAATTACATTAAAAGTTTAAGAACAGAATTAGAAACCAAACTTAGAAACAAGTCAGTATTCTATATGTTGGAAAATAGATACCAAATAGAAGAAGACCAAACAGTTTTAAACACTTCAAATACCGATGGACCTGAAGTATTTAACATTATTTTAAAGGTTGGAAATGAGACAATTTGTCATAGTATTATAGATGCTAAATTGTACCCACCAAAGGTAAGATATACCCTAGACGTTAGGCCATCCATAAAAACAATACTAAAGGAGTTGACTGACATTTTTTCATCAAAAAAATTATCTCATAACTACCTAAATTATTCCTTAGTCTAATAGTATTTATTGAAAAATCACATAAATTAAATCACATGTCAGACAAAAAAAACTTTGGATATCTCGGTAATAAATTTCAAATTCAACTACTTAATAATATCATTCTTTATAAAGATTTTTCTAATTCAATATTAGAAGTAATCGACCCTCATTATTTCGATAATCAGTATTTTCGAATCATTTGCCAAATGGTAAAAGAATACTATTCAAAATATGAGCACACCCCAACTTTTGATACGTTAGAACAACTTACAAAATCAGAAATTTCTTCACCGATGGCTCAAAAAAGTATTTTAGATACTATCGAACAAGTAAAAAATGTTTCTGATGAGGGTTCTTTTTTCGTTCAAGAAAAATCATTAAAATTCTGTAAACAACAAGAATTACAGAAGGTTATGACTAAAGCTCAATCAATTATCGATAAGGGTGATTTTGAAAGTTATGACCACTTAGAAGAAATGGTTAGAGGAGCATTACAAGTTGGTGAGGTTGATAAAGGGACTACCGATGTATTTTTTAACTTGGACGAAGTTTTAGATGATGATTACAGACACCCAATTCCAATTGGAGTACCTGGTATTGATAATTTATTGAGAGGAGGTTTGGCAAAAGGAGAAATTGGTGTTATCTTAGCACCCACAGGTGTAGGTAAGTCAACTTTTACTACTAAAATTGCTAATCACGCATTTAACTTGGGGTATAGTGTTTTACAAATATTTTTTGAAGACAACCCAAAAATTATTCAAAGAAAACATATTACTCTTTGGACTGGAATGCACCCTGACGATTTAACTGAAAATAGAGAAGATGTTATTGAAAAAGTTAGACACATCCAATCTACAAGAAAAAATAAATTAATATTAAAAAAGTTACCTTCAGATACAGTCACTATGAACCAAATTAAAAATCAGGTTAGAAAAATGATTGCCGAAGGAAACAAAGTTGATATGATTATTTTGGACTATATTGATTGTGTTGTACCTGATAAAATGTTAGGTGATGAATGGAAAAGTGAGGGGTCAGTCATGAGAGCGTTTGAAGCTATGTGTCATGAATTAGATATCGCAGGATGGACAGCAACCCAAGGTAATCGTAACTCGATATCCTCTGAAGTTGTTACCACAGACCAAATGGGAGGCTCAATCAAAAAAGCACAAGTGGGTCACGTAATTATTACAGTTGCAAAAAGTTTACAACAAAAGGAAATGAACTTAGCAACAATTGCCATAACAAAGTCAAGAATTGGCAAAGACGGAATTGTATTTGAAAACTGTAAGTTTGATAATGCAATGTTAGAAATAGACACAGAACAAAGTATGACTTTCTTAGGTTTGGAAGAACAAAAAGAAGAAAGAAACAAAAATCGTGTAAAAGAACTCTTAGAAAAAAAGAGGTTAAAAGAACAACAATCTTAATTTAATTAAACTATGGAAAAAATATTAACAGAAAATCCTGGACGTTTTGTCATCTTCCCAATCGAACATAACGACATTTGGGAATACTACAAACAACACCAAGCTGCGTTTTGGACCGCAGAAGAAGTCGATTTAACCAACGATATCAGAGATTGGGAAAATTTAACAGAGAATGAAAAATTCTTTATCAAGAATGTATTGTCGTTTTTCGCGGCTTCAGATGGTATTGTAAATGAAAATTTGGCAGAAAACTTTTATCGAGAGGTTCAATATCCTGAAGCAAAATTCTTTTATGGATTCCAACTTGCTATGGAAAATATTCATTCATTAATGTATTCTTTGTTGATTGATACTTACATTTCAAACGCAAAAGAAAAAGACGAGTGTTTCAATGCGATTGATAGATTACCCGCAGTTCAAAAGAAAGCTAAATGGGCTTTAGAATGGATTGAAAATGCATCATTTGCAGAAAGATTAGTTGCGTTTGCTGCGGTTGAAGGTATTTTCTTTTCGGGTTCTTTTTGTTCTATTTTTTGGATGAAATCAAGAGGAATTATGCAAGGACTATGTAATGCTAATTCACTTATCTTTAAAGATGAAAACTTACATTGTGATTTTGCAATTCACTTATTGAATAACCACTTAGAAGAAAGACCATCAGAAAAACGTATTAAAGAAATTTTACTTTCAGCGTTAGAAATTGAAAAAGAATTTATCACTGAATCACTTCCAGTGTCTTTAATCGGTATGAACTCAAACCTAATGAAACAATATTTGGAGTTTGTTGTTGATGGTTTGTTAGTAAAAATGGGATGTGGTAAAGAATTTAACGTGGAGCAACCTTTCAAATTCATGGAACAGATTGCGGTTGAAACAAAAGGAAATTTCTTCGAGTCTAGAACTGTAGAGTACCAAAAAGCAAAATTAAACGAAACAATAACATTTACAGAAGATTTCTAAATTATAAATTATGTCATTAAAAATTATTAAAAGAGGTGAGGAGAATGTTGCCTTTAATCCACAAAAAATTTACAATAGAGTTAAACGTTCAGCAAAAGGATTGAATGTTAATTCTGATGAGATTTTTATTAAAGTAATAACTTCAGTACCTACCGAAGGTGAAGTCACAACAAAAGAATTGGATAAGTTAATCTATGAAATTGCGGCCGCGTACACGGGTAGTCACCATGATTATTCTAGATTGGCGTCGTCAGTTGCCATATCATCATATCACAAAGAAACACTTGATAGTTTTTCACAAACTATGAAAGAATTATACTCAGATGGTATAATCCACGAAGGTTTAATTGAAAAAATTGATAGATATGGTGAAAATTTGATAGATGCGGTAATCAATCACGATAACGATTACAATTTTGATTATTTTGCTTGGAGGTCACTACAAGAAATGTATTTGTTAAAAAAACCAAATGGTAAAGTAATTGAAAGACCACAACACATGTATATGAGAGTTGCACTTTGGGTTACAGATACTTTTGAGGATGCTGTCGAATACTACAAGTCACTATCCAGCCAATTAATTTCAAAGGCAACACCTATAATGATTAATTCAGGAACAAAAGTCCCTCAATTGGCATCTTGTGTTTTACACTACAATGATTCCGATTCAAGACAAGGTTTGTTGGGGACTTTAAATGATATATCTACTTTTTCTTCTGATGCTGCTGGAATTGGTTTATCGATGTCTAACATTAGAAGTAAAGAAAGTAGAATTTCAACTTCAGGTGGATTTGCTGGTGGATTATTAAAATATCTTAAAATTGTTAATGAGTCATTAAGATTTTTTAATCAACAAGGAAGAAGACCTGGCTCCGCTGCGATTTATTTGGAACCATGGCACAAAGATATTTTTGATTTACTTGATATCAAAAAGAACACAGGTGCAGAAGAATTGAGAGCTCGTGATTTATTTACTGCTCTTTGGATACCTGATAATTTTATGAGGGCAGTCAAAAATAATGATGATTGGTATTTGTTTTGTCCTAACGACATCAAAAGAGCAGGTTTAAAACCATTACAAGAATGTTATGGTGATGAGTACGAAGAGGTCTATAAAAACGCAGTTCAGTTAGGTTTAGGTAAAAAAGTTTCAGCCCAAAGTATTTGGACTAAAATTATAGAGTCTCAAATAGAAACAGGAGTACCTTACTTGTGTTCAAAGGACAGTGCAAATAAAAAAACTAATCATCAAAATATTGGAGTTATTAAACAATCAAACCTTTGTAATGAAATCTATCAATATACAGATGAAAACACAACGGCTATTTGTACATTATCGTCAATGGTTTTAAAAAACTTTGTTAATGGAAATAAATTTGATTTTGAAAAATTATTTAACGAGGTAAAAAAAGTTGTTAGAGCTTTAAATAAAGTTGTAGATGTTAACAACTACTCAACCAAAAAAGGGTTGAAAGGAGGTCTTGAACAAAGAGCGATTGCAATTGGCACTCAAGGATTAGCGGATGTATTTTATTTAATGGATTATATCTTCACATCAGAAGAAGCAAAAAAATTAAACAAAGAAATTTTTGAAACAATTTATTACGCTGCAATTTATGAAAGTAACCAACTTTGTATTGAGGGTAAATACAAACCGTATGAATTTTTTAATGGGTCGCCAATGTCAAAAGGAGTATTTCAATACGACATGTGGGGGTTCAAAGAAGATAATTTATCAGGAATGTGGGATTGGAAAACATTGAAAGAAAATGTAGGAAAGTATGGAGTATGTAATTCTTTATTTACCGCTCAAATGCCTGTTGCGTCTTCTGCTAAAATTACAGGTTCATTTGAAATGACTGAACCCGCACATTCCGCACTATTTAATAGAAGGGTTGTTGGTGGTGAGATTATGATTGTAAACAAGTATCTTATAAACGACTTTGAAAAAATCGGTATTTGGTCAGAAGATTTAAAAAATGAAATTATAATGAATGAAGGTTCTATTCAAAATATTAATTTCAATAATTATTTGGATACCGAGGATAAAAATTACAATAAGAAAGTTAAACGAATTGAACACTTAATACCTAAGTACAAAACAATTTGGGAAATTTCACAAAAACAACTTATTGATATGGCGGCGGAACGAGCACCATTTATCGACCAATCACAGTCTATGAATATTTACATGTCAAACCCAACGTTGTCTAAAATTACTTCATCACATTTCCATGGTTGGGAAAGCGGTCTTAAAACGTTGTGTTACTATGTTAGAACAAAGGCAATATCAACAGGAGCAAAACATTTGGCATTAGATATGACAAAAAAACAAACTCCACCTCCACCACCTGACAGAATATTAAAAGAAGGTGTTTTACCAACAAGACCCGAGGACTCTGAGTTTGAGTGTTTTGGATGTTCATCTTAAATCTAATAATCCCAACATATCGTTGGGATTTTTTATTTAATAACTATTTATTGAAAATATCACGACACTATATTTATGTAATATGGCAAACGGAATTACATATGGTTTACATTTTCCTTTTTTAAAAAGTCCTGTCGGTAGTTATGTAAGGGCAACAGAAAATACTGACGACGAAATAAAAAGTAACTTACTACATTTATTGTTGACAAGAAGAGGAACAAGATATTATTTACCGGATTTTGGAACAAGACTATATGAATTTATTTTTGAACCATTGGACGCTCAAACGTTTAATGCGATGAAAGATGAAATTTACGAACAAGTAAGAATTTACATACCAAATCTTACGATTACTAATATATCAATAATACCATACACTGAAGTAACTGACGCTCAAGAACCTAGACCAAGACTTGCTTATAATCCTAAAGATTTTGTTAGTACAGGTGAGTTTTTTGAACTACTTGAGAAGGGTGAAACACTTATAGATACGGAAAGTCCCGAATATGATATAATTAGAATACCAGGACCAAATACTGCAGATTATACTGCAAAAATAAAAATAGAATACATAGATGAGTCATCTGCATTTGGAAGTAGAAACTTTGTAATAATTAATATATAATATGGCTAATAATAAAATAAATTACACTTCTAGAGATTTTGAATCGATTAGACAGGGATTAATTGATTATACAAAACAATATTACCCCGATTTAGTACAAAACTTTAATGATGCCTCGATATTTTCAGTTTTAATGGATTTGAACGCGGCTGTTGCGGACAACTTACATTTTCATATGGATAGAAGTATTCAAGAAACAGTATTACAATATGCACAACAACGGTCTTCAATTTTTAATATTGCAAGAACTTATGGATTAAAAATACCTGGATTTAGACCATCTGTTGCTGTAGTTGATTTTTCTATTACTGTCCCACCACTTGGAGATAGTGAAGACTATAGGTATTTAGGTATTTTAAGAGCTGGTTCGCAGTTTAACGGAGGAGGGACTACATTTGAAACTGTATATGATATTGATTTCTCAACACAATATAATCAGGAAGGTTTTGTTAATAGAACTAAAATACCAACATTTGACGCTAATAATAAAATTATAAACTACATTATTACAAAAAGAGAAGTAGTTGTTAATGGAACAACTAAAGTATTTAAAAGGGTAATAAATCCCACTGATGTTGTACCGTTTTTTAACTTTTTTCTACCTGAAAGAAACGTATTAGGTGTAACCGGAGTCATTCAAAAAGATGGTACAAGTTATCCTAACGTACCGGGTTACCAAGACTTTGTCACTTCAACAAATAAGTGGTATGAGGTTGACGCATTGGCAGAAGACACCGTATTCATAGAAGACACAACCAAACCTACAGACAACGCAGGGGTTAAAGTTGGTACGTATATTAAAACTGACAATAGATTTGTAACTGAATACACACCCGAAGGTTTTATGAAGCTGCAATTTGGGGGAGGAACCACGACACCTAACCAACAACTTGAAAAATTTGCAAGAGATGGTATTAGACTTGATTTGGCAAATTATCAAAACAATATTGGTTTAGGATTAACTGTACAACCAAACACAACAATTTTTGTACAATATAGAATAGGTGGTGGACTTGCTTCAAACGTAGGTGTTGGTGTAATAAATCAAGTGGGTACTATAGATTTTGCGGTAAACGGACCATCCGCAACAATTAACGCGAATGTGGTTAATTCATTAAAAAGTAATAATGTTACTGCGGCAATTGGTGGTTCAAATCCACCGTCAACTGAAGAAGTTAGAAACATGGTAAGTTTTAATTTTGCCGCACAAAAAAGAGCCGTAACTATTAATGATTATAAATCAATTATTGATACGATGCCAGGTAGGTTTGGAGCACCGGCAAAAGTTGCAATCACAGAAAACAATAACAAAATAACAATCCAAATACTATCTTACGACGATAGTGGTAAATTAACACAAGTCGTTTCTAATAATCTAAAAAGTAATTTGGCAACTTACTTGTCAAAATACAGAATGATTAATGACTATATTTCTATTGATGTTGCAAAAGTAATTGATTTGGAGTTTGATATATTTGTTGTTTTAGAGTCTGATAGAAGCCAAGGTCAAGTTATTACTCAAATTATAAATGAAGTTTCAAACTATATGTCTCCTGAGAATAGAGAGTTAGGTCAAAATGTTAATATTTCAGACGTAAGAAGATTAATTCAAAATACAGCTGGAGTTACAACTTTATCTGATTTAAAAGTATACAATAAGGTAGGAGGTTTATATTCGACATCTGAAACTTCACAAAGATACGTTGATACGACAACAAAAGAAATACAATTAATTGATGACACAATATTTGCGGAGCCAACGCAAATTTATCAAATCAGATTCAATAATAAAGACATAAAAGTTCGAGTTAAGAACTTAAAAACAGTAGACTTCATCTAACTTTATTTATTTTTAGTTGAACTATGTTAATATAGAAAATAAGTAACATAACTATTTATTTTCAAAAGGTAGATGAGCAAAAGCTATAGAATAAGAACCTCCATAGGAACAGACCGAAACGTCAGAGTCGACATAAACCAAGACTTTGATTTTTTAGAAATTTTGTCTTTAAAACTAAGACAAGAAGATGTATATACACGTTTTTGTGCCGACTATGGTGTAGTTGCCGGCCGAGTTATTGTCAACGGAGGGTACGGAGTTCCGAACGCTAATGTTTCAATATTTGTACCTTTAGATGAAATAGATGAAAATGACCCTGTAATTTCAACCCTATATCCTTATAAAAACGTAGATGAAAAAAACGAAGACGGTTATAGATACAATCTTCTTCCTTATAGAAAAGAATACGATGGACATGTACCCACAGGAACTTTTCCTGATAGGGAAGACGTACTTAAAAGAACTGAAGTATTGGAAGTTTATGAAAAATACTTCAAGTTTACAGTAAAAACAAATGAAAGTGGTGACTTTATGATTGTAGGAGCACCTCTCGGTATTCAAACATTAGTTTTAGACGTTGATTTATCTAACATTGGGTGCTTCTCACTTAGACCAGCAGATTTCATAAGAGCGGGACTTGCAGGACCCGAACAATTTAATGGGGACCAATTTAAATCATCAACAGATTTAGGGTCTTTACCACAGTTAGTAAATATTAAAAATAATATAGATGTTACTTCATTTTGGGGTGAAACTGATTTATGTAACATCGGTATAACAAGAGCGGATTTTGATTTAAGAGATTTTGGTATAGATATTAAACCTCATGCAATATTTATGGGGTCAATATTTTCAACAGCTGAAGAAGATTTTCTTAAAACAAATTGTAAACCAAAAAAAGATTCAGGAAATCTTTGTGACTTAGTAACTGCGGGAGGAACAATATTAGCACTTAGACAAACAATTAATTATGATGTTAATGGTAGACCAATATTAGAACAATTTTCACTTCCTGAAGGTGGTAAAGTAATTGATGATAATGGTACATGGTTGGTGGAAGTACCAATGAATTTAGATTTTGTTACCACTAATGAATTTGGAGAACAAATTTTGTCAAATGACCCTGCGGTTGGTATTCCAACAAAGGGTAAATATAGATTTAGAATACAGTACCAAAATGAAAATGGTTTAAATAATGATATTTTAAGGGCTGACTATTTAGTTCCCAACATAAAAGAATGGGGGTGGACAGGTATAAATCCACCGACAGGGTCAGCAGCACAACTTAAATCATATGCGTTCAGTTTGGATTGGGATGATTATGGTGATTCTACAACATCAATAGGTCAACAGATGATACAAGAGGCGATTAATTGTGAAGACCGTTTTTATGAAATGAATTATAATAAAGTTTATACAATTGCAAACTTTATAGACAGATGGAAGTGGGGGTTTAATAGAAGTAGACATTTAGGCATAAAAGAAATAACAGATAGAAGATGCACCACAACCACAAACAGATTTCCGGTTAACGATGGTGTTAGAAATTTCGATTTTATATTTTTCTTATTTAATTTACTTGTTACAATTTTTAGTCCAATATTTGTTGCACTTATACCTGTTCTTCACTTATTATCACTTGTTTGGCCAATATTAAAATGGGTTATAGCTATAGTTTTCCCTGGTTTGTTATTATACTTTGCGATTCAATATGGTATTGCGGCGGCAGTGGCATTCCCGGCTGTTGGTCTAATAGCATTATACCTCGCTGTTGCAATAATTTTTGCGGCAGCAGCTGCGATATTTGCAATTAAAGTATCACCGATGTTAACCAAGTTTAACTTTAAAGGTTTGACTTTACCTATGATGTCATATCCAGACTGTGAAGCTTGTCCTTGTGATATACCTGACATTGAGACAGAAGAAATACAAGGTGGTATATTTGGTGGTGGTGGAACCCAAAGTACTAAAATTGGTAAATATACCGTAAATTCAAGAAGTAGTGGTTCACAATTGGCCGACATCAATTCCAATGATTTTTATGGAAATGCGGTAAATGTGAATAATTGTAATTATGACAATAGTGGTGACCAAATAGAACAAGGTGGATATACCAATCCTGCACCTGTTGGACCAACATATTTTTGTTTTTTAAATCCTGAAGATTATAGCGGTAATGAACAAAAAAGAAATCAAAAATACCAAGCGGATAGTTACGGTATAAGATACGGAATAGCTGGATATCCAACCGCCCCTGAAATAGGGATGCCGATAGTAAATGTTTATTCTAGTGATAGATTCAAAGTTCAAAGAGATGTCCCTTATTCACAATCTTTGAATTTAGCTAACTTAAAAGAAAGATACTTTGATTCAACAGCCCCTAATATAATTCAAACAACAATTAATGGAAGTGCTCCTATTTTTGATAACATGTTAATTTTGTTGGTTGACCAAGGAGTGTCGTCACAATTATCATCTGGGTCAATAGTAACATTTAATGACCCAACTAATATTACAGACATAAATATTTCAGGGTTGACAAACCAAAATCAGTTCGGGTCCAACTCAATTACAGGTACAAGTACAACTGCGCTAACACAAACAAATATAACTTTTGCAAATCCAACTAATGGAAACATCCAAACAGTTTCGGTAGCATTATCAGGTACATCTGCAGAAAAACAGTACGAATTTAAAACGGGTATGGAGTACTTTCAAGTTATTACAGGTATGACTACTTATCAGGCGGATTTATTGGCGTTAGGTACTAAAATATCACAAGTCCCAAATCCCGCAAACCACGGAGATACTTCAAGCTTGTTAAGAAAATATTTTTTAAATAAACGTCAATTAATTTATTACGAAGACGCTAATGGGTCTAACGGTACTAATAGAACAGAACTAATAAACCCATTAACACTAATTGGTGAAACTTGGAAAAATTTAGAAATTATATTTTTAGTTAGAGGTGTTGATATGTATAGTGACCCACAAAATATTACATATGATTTATCTAAACTTTTTGGTCACCCATCATTTAACGGTTCAGTAAAAGTAAACGGTAATTTTAACTTGAATGTACCGGTTCAACCTAACTCAAATGACACAACTTTTGTTACTAATGCGAAGTCACCGGAGTCTCATATGGTTTTATATAGTACGTCTAAACTTTATCACCAACCTTATAATTTTCAAGTTGATAACTCACTATTTAGTGCGGTAACGTCAACAGCAATAAGGTTTTATTCATCCATGGATAAATCGAGAGGTATTGGTTACACTTCAGCGGGCGGTTTAGATATTGGGGATTATACTAATGGGGGTGTTGTAAATGATAATGGAGACAGTACCCAAACATTAAGATTTTATGACACAACATATCAAGGTAATGTTGAAGGCGGTTCTCTTATGGCTCAAAGTTTACAACCAAATAATAATGTAAATTCACTAAGTAGTTACAATGGTAGAAATTACTCACCGGCTTATCACGTAACAAACTCATCATTATTTGTATCTATCTCAGGACCAAACCCTAAATTAGTAATGAGGTCAGATAGATTACCAACTTCTGATAAAACACAGGTATTTGGTGGAATATCACACTTATTACATCAAAACGATAATTTTGGTATTTACGTACTGAATACATCGGGACCTCTTTCTACTTTTGCGATGCAACCTACCGATACCACAAATAATGCCCAAGATTTAAGTCCTGATGGCCCCCCAACACAAGCGAGTAGTGTATTGTCAACATTTGATTGTGCGGGTATGGTACCTTTAAAATGTTATGAAGTAGACCCTGTAACAAATAGTTTTACTGTTGAAACACCTTGTCCTGATAATGAAAATCCTGTTAGAGTAAAATCAGGTTGTTATCAGTTTATACAAAAACCTTATTTAGTTTCTATTGGAAAAGATTTACAAAATTTTTCAGAATGGAAATCAAGATTTAGAATGATGTTTGGGGCGTGTAGAGGAATTTTTTCTCATGTATTTCAAAACAATTGGGTTAATGGTTCGTTGTACATGTTCTCATTCAAAAAACAAACTACCTTTTCTATAATAGGACAACCAAAAAAATATAAGTTTTGTGGTACATACGACTCAACCACAAGACCAGGGCAAGGACCTATATTTTACACATCAGGGTCAACAAATTCATTTTTTTACAGAGCAACTCCTTACAACGGAACCGATTTTGTTGGTCAAATACCACAACAAGGAACTTTTACAAATCCAACAATACAACCTGTTAATTTTGATGCGGTTAATGATAGAAATATTATGTTCCCAACTACAATAATGGACTTAGGACCTCGTGACGAGTTTACCCAACAAATTTGTGCAAACCCACAGTTTCAAGGATATATTATTGATTTAATTAAATCCACATCTTATCAAGACACATCGGACTTACTTCAGTTATTTATTATATCAAGATTAATAAATACAAATTTTTTAAGTCAGTTAGTAGGATTAGGAGACGCATCGATAAATAAAATGTTTTCAAGAACTGGTGACAGGTTAGACGGAGATATAACACAACTTTTCAGTATAAATTCTGAATTTGGAGTTGCAGGGTTTAGTGAAGATGAATACGATGGAACTGGTGATGTATACATATCAACATCAGGTCCCGCAACTTTAGGTGTATTTTTTACATCATCAACAGAAAATAGAATAGTTGTTAGTCCTGGTATTACAACATTTACACCACAACTAACTAATTTTTATGGGTTTCCAAAAACCCAAGAAGTACCATTTTATCAATGGCAACTAAACCAACAACAAGTCCCTACAATTTTTGGTTCAGATACTAATAATTGGAATACCAATCTAATTGGAACTGGTTTTTATAAACAAAAATACCAAGCACTAAGTTTCAGTCAGGCACCATTCTCACAATATTTTAATAATTTAAATACAGGTAAAAGAGGTTACATTTATAATTCAACACCCGCAGGTGCGACTGATGAAGCGTTCCCACAAGGACAGTCCATATCATTCTTAGTTGGTGCCCCTTACCATTTTTATTTTGGATTAAATGTCGGCAAAACTTCAATAAACACTTATATCAAAAAATATATTTTGAACCAAGATGTCTAATAGTGATGAAATATTAATTGTTTTAGGTTCTAAAAGGTTTGCTTCTAACACGGACAAAGACGTTTGGATTCAAGCTCCTTTAATCGGGGACAGAAGAACTATGGTTGAGGGTGATAGAACAAGAACTATCAACTTAGAAGAACAATTCAACCAAGAAAGACAAAATAGTGATGTTTTTAGAATTTCAGGTAAAATTACAAATATATTTCAAAATTCTGTAAGTGGTAAAACGACTTATACTCCGTACAGAAATTCACTATACTATACAAATGCAATTGCAAACGCGACTTCAAATATACCACCAAACCCTAATGTTGCTTGGGAAGGTTACCCACAGTTTGATGAATTTATAGTTTTGAGAACTTCAGGTATAACAGGTCATGTACCATTTGTACCAAAAAGTTCAACAACATATAACTGGTCTTGTTATGTGTCTTACCCTTTCAGTAGTGATACACAACAATTGATGTCATCTACAAATGAAACATACAATGTAACTAACAATTTCATAGCGGGTGACGGTATACCATTTGTTATTGACACAAATTCTTTTAATGGGAAAAACTTGGTATATTTTTATTGTGGAACAATTCACAATCTGAGTGTTGGTGATTACGTAGAATTAAATATCCCATCAAATCCAACAGGACTTGGGGGTAAAACAATTTTTCAAGTTTATCTCTTGGGTGATGGAAATTATGGAACAGAAGATAATGTTTTTGCAATTTATGATTTGAAGTTTCCATCGGCGCAAACCACAACAGGTACTATGGGTACTTTCAAAAGAATTGTTAATATAAGTAATGTTTCAGAATCAAAGTCATTGTACTACGTTAGACTACACAAAATCATAACTAATATATCTGATTGTAACATATCACAAGCTGGTTTTGAAAACAATCCATTTAGTACCAAAACAAAATTAGAATACTCTGCACTTACACCAAATAAAGTACAAAGAGTGTCGATGAAAGAAGGTTCTAAAACTTTTTCATACACAATCAATAAAGATATATCAATATCAGGGTTCAAAGATAATAACGGAAAACCAATAACTGAATTGTTTTTTACAATGATACAAAGAGGTTATATGGGTTGGTTTAATCCGCCAGCAATAAACCAATTTAACCAACAAACCGCAATCGATATCGGATGGGGGTTCAACTTTTTAGAAAATTCTATTGATACATGGTGGGACCATTCTTCGACCAACAATAAAGATTCCATCCCTTTGGGTAACTATGAATTTCCATCGGGTAGTGGACAATTTTTTTACTTTAATGACTTTTTGAAAGATGGTGATATAATCAAGGGTGACTTTTGTGAATACAACAATATCGAACAACAGGAATATGTTATTTCTAAAATGTATCACAAATATTCATTTAACAATTCATACTTTTATGATACGGCGACCCCAAATTACCCAAGTGGATATGTATATGAACCACACCACTCTATAAAAATTAGAGTGTTTAGTGATTATTTAGAGTTTGGTAATCCCGAAGACGTGGATAATATCCCAAACTACGCTTGGTTTTCAACATATGAGAATACATTTTTTTGGAAAGACCTATACACTTATGGATATATTGATGGTGACGGATTAGGGTTGGACTACCCATTTATAAATGGAGCTCACTACCCATTTCAGGATATACTATTACTTCAAAAACCAATTCAAAGAACAACAAAAGTTAATACTACTTTGATAAACAATTTAACAAACGATAACTGTGAGTAACCATTATAGATTTACTTTGAATGTTAATGACCAAGAAATCAATATTCCTATCGAAATCAAATTCGACATGGAAGGTAGAGACCAAGGGGTTGAAAGTTTTGAAAATGAAATTATACAAGATATAATTAATGGAGTTGATGATTTTGAAATCACAAGATTTGCTCACGCACCTTGGGACAATAATCCCGATAAAACAGAAATTTATTATCAGTTTAATTTTTTTAATCCACAATCACCAACAGATTTTATTACAAATCCACCAAGCTCAACCGATTGGTTGGACGACTATGAATATGCGACATTTACAAATTCTGAAATATATTATTTTTCTAATTCTTTTAAAGGTTCATTTTTCAAATTGGATTTCTATGATACAAAAATTAACGAAAATCAAAAAATTCTTTTTAGTGTAATATTACCAACTCAACAAGGATTAAAAGAACCTGGAACAATTGGACCGGCACTTAACCCAACAACAGTACAAGTTAAAAAACCTAAATACGTTTTAGACTATGTGGGTGCAGATAAAGAAGGTTTCTTTTATTATTGGTTAAAGAATACTAGTTATATAAATCAGACTACTTTTTACATGACCTGTAAGTTTTTTAACGCAAAAAAAGGTCAGTTTGTAAGAATGATGAATGAACCTCAATCAAGTTTTGTTGGTGGAGGTGCGTACAATTTTGATAAAGAGTTGTTTTTTTATTACAAAGTAGATTTTGATTATAACAATTACGAATATAAAGTTTATAAAGAAAGTCCTGCACTTACAAGAAAGGGGGAAGGACCTTTGGCTACTGAAGCCATAATGTGGTATGAATATGTTAATCCATAATGGAAGCTGAAAAATATAGTATAGTTGTTTCTCCTGAAAATCTGTCATCAGATTTGTTAACTACCGTATATACGGCAAGTACAATTTACGCTTTAGGTGAAAACGAATGTATTACACCAAGCACACCATATACTGCGAACACACAAACAGTAATAACATACTCTGGTCTATCTTACATTTTAAGTGGTGGTACAAATGGCTCGTCTCTTTTAACAGGTCTTACAATACCAATATTATTTAATCAAACTTATAATGATATTGGGTTTTATTCTGAGTTTGATGGATTGATGTATCAAAAAGATATTGTTACAAACTTTTTGTTTTCTGGAACAAACATTAACAATACTAACTTAATTACACTATATAATACTTCAGGTGACTTTACAGTAAGTTATTTAGATTTTACAACATACAGTGTAGATTGGGGAGATGGTTCACCAATTGATAGTTTAACTTCTACAACTATAAATCATAATTACATTAACACAGGAAACTTTACGATAACTCTTTCGGGGTCAAATCCTTGGGGAGTTACAGTAATTCAAAAACCTGTTACAATACCTTACCAATTGGCAAATGTACCAAATCCAAGTGGGAATATTGTTTTTACACCACAACAAGGTAGTTGGGCCAATACTCCATTATCCTATAATTACATTTATGATTTAGATTCAGACATAAGTGTACAATACCAACAGTCAAGCAATTGGACTACGGTACCTTTTGTTGTCTCAGGGTATACTACATCAAGATTGTTAGACCTTAAAAGATATGGACCAAACCCTTATACTGTTGGATATGTTTTTTCGAAAAACAATCAGGTTTTTGGTCAAATAAATACAATGACTCCTGACTTTACAGGATACACAATAAATAATATTGACTATTACGATTTATCTAATGGAAAAACTTTCTATGTTGTTAATAGTAGTGGTATTACCGCAAACGACATAGTTGCATCAGCAATTACAAAAAATGAATACCTTTTGGATTTTGTAATGGCCCCTGAAGTACAGTCAGATGTTTTTATAGAAAGGGGGAAATACACAGCGTTTGAACAACTCCAAAGACTTGGGGAGGTAGATAACATTGGAGATATGGAGAGGTACGGTTATGGTTTCTTCAAAATTAATAGAGCATAAAAAACTAAATAAACTATTTATAAAATAAAAAAATGGCACTTGGCACATATGGAATTGTAAGACCCGCTGATGTATCTCCTGATGATGTTGATATTATTTTACATTACACCGCATCAAGAGACGTGACAGATAATTTTTTATTAAAAAAATTAAACTCACAAAGTATTCTTACACCTTACTTCCACAATTCAGATACTGGTGGTAATGCAAACGTTGAACTATTAGGGGGGTTATATAACCTCAAGTTACCGGCAACTGAATTTAATAAAAAAGGAATATATACCGTTTATATAAGACCTGCAGAAATAAGAACCACGATATCAGATTGTGGAGTTTTATCTGCTCTACCAAATGTTAAAGGTATTATAATAGATATTAATCAAGTACCTGCACAATTTAGAAGTAGATTTACAAATCAAGGATTGGTTGGGTATAGAGTTGAATACTTAAATCAAGACGGAACTAAAATACCTAATTTTTATAGAATAATTACCTCTTCATTTTTCTGTGAACCCGTAGTTACAGAACAGGTTAATTCATCTCAAAAAAATATAAGATATAGATATGTTGACGGTGGTGCTGACTTAATATTTTGTACATTATCACCCTCGTCTTCACCAACAAACAAACCATCATCAACACCTTTTATCGGTCAACCAAATCAAAGTATAATTATAACAAATACTTTTTTTAACCCAATCACAATAGACATTCAAATGGCTGACTACGACTTGGATACTATTGCAATTGCTCTTTATGGAAATCAAACTAAAAGTATTGAGGATGGTATCTATACTTTATATGATAGTGCAGGTAACATTTATAAACAATACAATCTATTTGAGGTTAGAGACAACTTTAATGAACTTCTTTATGAAGTACGACAAGATAGAGGTAATAATATAGACTTTAGTAAAAACTTTACAAACATTATAACTTAATGGCTAATAAGATTTTTTTTCCTCCTGGTGGTGTTAAAACCTTTTCAGATAACTTAGTCGGCTTTCAGATAGTTGACGGCGGAGGACTTACGCAAGGTAATTTTCAATTTACAACAGCAATATACGAAAAAACTAATAGAACTTTCGATACTGGAATTTTCTCGGACGCATACACCTTAGAAAATTTAAAAATCGATGATATACAACAGGCAAAAAAAATTGTAGAGAAAAATTTCAAAGTATATCCAAATTTTGACTTGTCTGAAATCACAAGTTTTTCGCTGTATGGTTCATTAGCAAAAAGAATGTCAGCTTCCGCAATTAGAATACTCAACAACTTTCCTGCGGGTATAGAAATATATAACACACCTGTTTCGAATTTATATTCAGGACCAACTGCGTTCAATATTTCATATGATGCAAAAAATGACGAGACAAGTATGACGTTAGACTGTGTCTTATTTAGAAACCCATTTCAAATTGACTATACCGTAAACGCTAAAAGAAATATTGAAGTACAACCATTCCCAATAAGTCGATATCGAGCACTTATCGAATATTATGAAAAATATTCTTTGTATTTTGAAGACCTACAAGTTGAATATCCTTTAACAGACTTTGTCGCAGCATCTTCATTAAGTGCAAAAACAATTGATATTGTTGTACAGGGTAATCCATTTAGTGGGCAAACTTTTTATGGCGGACCTTTAATATTAAAACCATCGAACGAATTAACACAACAAATATTTGACGAAGAGTTAGATGAGGTAGAAAAGTTTTTATTGAATAGAAATACTACCCCAAAATACATGTCAACTTTTGTATATCCTGATTATGGTTCTAATGGTAAAAAAACAATTTATACTGAAAAACTGGTTTGGCCACTTTCAGGTTTTTGGAATTTAGAAATAAATGGACAAATATTTGACAAATATCTAAATGATTTACAGAGAATATCCGCAATTTTAGATGAGTATAAAACTAACCTAATAAGTAGATTTTTAGTGACTGGCTCGATTAAAGAGTTTGACACCCCCGACCAAAAAATTGAAAAAGTATTACAAATTTACGGTAGAGAATTTGATGAAGTTAAAAAGTTTATAGACGCATTGGCTCACATGAACTCTGTAAATTATCAAGTTGGAAATGATATACCTTCACAACTATTATCTAATTTAGCTCAAACATTAGGTATTAACCCCAACATCTCACCTATTACTACAGAAAATTTTATCGATTCAGTTTTCAATCCAAATCCCCAACAAATATACGATGGTCAATCAGAAACACCAACACCAACAGAACTTAACTATCAATACTACAGAAACGTAATTTTAAATTCGGCTTATATGTTTAAAACAAAGGGGACTAGAAAATCTTTAGAATATATAATGAGATTTATTGGGGCTCCTGATGCACTTTTAGAATTTAATGAAGTAATATATTTGGCAGACACAAAAATCAACACCACAAAGTTTGATGAACAGTTTGCTTCTATTTCTGGTGGAACAACTTTCATTCAAGAACCCACTTTAGACGCCGCTAACACTTTTAGTATACAAGGAATAACATACACAGGATACACAACATCAGGATTAATTAAATTAACCCCTAAAACATTAGGTGATTATGGTATCGACTCAGATGGATACCCTAAAAATCCCACACCAACAGAAACTGACTTTTTTCAAAAAGGTGCGGGTTGGTTTGAAAAATCTCCACAACATAGGTCTTCAGAAGTTGCAGACACTGCAAACTCATCATTTGACCCTAGTAACCCTTTTTTAGTTTCTACTTTAAAACCATTCTCTTTTGGACAAGAGTATATGAATAATTTTAGAAAATTCCCTGACATGAAAGTTGGTTATACTTTAACAAGAATTGCCGATAATCAAAAATCATGGGCGGTTGACCAAACAGGAACTAGAAAAGACAACTCTAATTTTAATGGTGTTAATTATAAAGTTAATGATGATAAATTGGTTATTAATTCTAAAAATATTGAATTGTATGTAAATGTTGGTCAAGGAATAACTTATGACATTTGGGATATGTCAGTAAAATATAATTACCCTATTCCAAATAGTGGATTAACATCACCATATCCATATCCTGGAAATGTTGATTGGACCTTCATAAATCCAAAACCAAAAGAAAAAACTTTTTTTGAGTTTGCTCAAGATTTTTATAATAATTTTATAAACGTTAGAAATAGACAAACGATATTCGATGGTAAGACTGGAGGATACCCAACCTTACAATCTGTATTTTGGAATTACCTTCAATCTGAAGAAACGGTTGGATTACCGTCCAACAAGTTTACTTACCAAAAAATGATTGATTTTACTTTAGGTTTGGGTGACCATTGGCAACGATTGTTAGAACAAGTTGTACCTGGCACTACATTATGGTTGACAGGACAAAAAATGGAAAACACAATTTTTCATAGACAAAAATTTGTTTGGAGAAGACAAAGAGGGTGTAGTTTTATACCTGTTGAATGTATACCATGTCGATATAATGGACAACCATTCAGTTATGACTGTATTGACCAAACATTGACTTGTCAATTATCGGGTAATGGTCCTGATATCCTACAACAAACTTTAGCAACATTATTAAAAAATAGTGGGTATACTCAAAATCAGTGTGATTTAAATAGTTTGGTGACTAATTGGTTTATTGATTGTAGATTAGATAATCAAATTTTAGTACAGTCCAACTTCTACACAGGTTACGGTTTGAACGATTACCCATCACAAACACAAATAATCAATTCAATAAATAGTGAGTTACAAGTATTGTATCAATACGGTTTAAACTACTATTTGGCGGGTAATGAACTTATAGTTAGTAATTCCACTTGTTACGATAACTTTACAAATAGTTCTTTTAGATTAAATATAGGTATAAACATTAGTATAAATTGTAATTAATGGCGTGTGTTTCAGGTTTAACTAACGGATATTTTTACTACGTAGATTGTTGCGGAGTTACAAGAACAGGTGCATCACTTGCTCAAAGTGTTTGTATTGATAGTGCACTATCAGGGACTTCATTTGGTATTGTTATTGCGACAGGTCAAACCTGTACACAGAACTGTATACAAGGAGGTTTAGATTATACATTTCAAGTAACGGGAGTATGTAGTGCAACAACAGGTAGTGTCACATTTAATCCATTTGGTGGTGCTGCTCCTTACACAATAGATAATATCATACCCGGAACCATCACCGCTCAGACAAGTTACAATCCAATAACATTTACAGGATTAACCGAAGGTGTATATGTATTTAGATTAAATGATACCCTTGGATTACAAAATAATGAACTCTATATAAATGTCGCAGTCACTGAATGTTTTGAGGCACGTATATTTGCTTCAGGTACTACTTGTGGGTTAGATAATGGTTCACTACAAGTAAGCGCATCAACAACAGGGTCACCTTATACTATTATATTATACCAAAATGGTTCTGTATATGATGTTGAAACTACAAGTGTATTACCATATACATTTACAGGATTACAAGATGGTATTTACTACGCCACGGTTGTTGATTACGGTGCGACAACAGCAAACACAGAAAACGGAGTTATAAGTGCAAGTACTGCTGTAAATTTTGGTTTTTGGAAAGTAGATACTTCTAATTGTGTAACTAATTGGGGTAAATTAGCGGTCACCGGAATTACAGGTACTGGACCATACACATATTTGTGGAGCAATGGGCAAACAAGTCAAGTTATTACGGGTTTAACTCAAGGGGTATATACATGTACAGTAACAGATAGTCTTGGATGTCAAACTACTTTATCTGAAACTGTTGGGGTTGCAACACCCATGAGTTTGGCATTACTAACCGCAAATAACCCAACTTGTTTTTCTTCAGATGGTTCATTAACATTCACAATAAGTGGAGGTAGTGGTCCTTATTATTATTCTGCCAATACATCACAAGTTGGATACACATTATCCGACACTTTTACAATAACAGGACTTACAAGTGGTAATTATCAAGTATTAGTTACAGATGCAAGTTTATGTAATATATTGTTGAACGGAAATCTAAGTTCACCAAATGGTTTTAGTGTAGCTTCTGTAAATATTACGGGGTCTAATTGTAATGTGAGTAATGGTCAAATAGATGTCACAATACAAGGGGTTAGTGGTTTTTATACTTACACTCTTTCAGGACAAAATACGAACACACTATCAACCACCACAACACAAAACTTAACTGAAAGTTTTACAAATCTACCTAACGATACTTATTATTTAACAATTTCAGCGAGCGGAACCAACTGTGTTTATACAAACACCTACACCGTTTCATCTATCCCTAAATTTTCAATAAGTTTACAAACAACAGGTGCAACTTGTAGTCAAACAAATGGTATTGCTATCGTTAATGTTTCAACGGGGTATACATCACCTTTAGATTATGTTTTAAGTAATGGTAATACAATTATTGACACACCATTAAGTTCTATAACTTATAATAATTTAACTTCAGGTTCTTATACAATTACAGTTACAGACACGGATGGATGTGCGGTTTCTTCAGGTTTTACAATTAACACGGGTGGTGGTATTACGGCTTCGGTAGCAACCACTAATTGTACGGGATTAAATGATGGTACAGCAACTGTAGTGATAAACGCAGGGACACCACCATTTTCATACCTATGGTCAAATAGTCAAACAGGTTCCTCTATTTCTAATTTGGCTGCGGGGCAATATAGTGTTGATATTACAGATAGTACGGGTTGTACTTTAACACAATATTTTAATATAACTTGTTTAGGTACAAACGTTACAAACTATGAAATATTTAATGTTTGTTCAAATACGTTTACAACATCAACAGGTAACCAAAGAGGTTTGGCCGAAATGTTAAATGAAGGTTATTTGGATTTAATTTCAGGTTATACAAATTGTGTTTTTAATAGTGCTGAATTGGTGTGTGAAATAATCGTAAGTGGGGTTACATATTCACAACCATTTTACACTGCCACAACACTTAATGATGTACCTCAAGATTCATTATGGCAATCAACAATCGAACAAATATTAGACACTATACCAGAAATCTCAAGTTACAATATTGATTTGTTAAATAACACATTAACTGTTATTTCAACGTGTAGTGGAGATGACGACCCATTAGCCGATGAAGATTTTACTTTAGGTTTAGAAATAACATATGACATTGTTTGTGGTGTATAGATGGCGTATGACGTAACAATATCAGGAATTACAGGAGGAACTCCACCATACACTTTATATGTTTGTGATGAATATGGTAATAATTGTCAATTACTCGGCTCAACAGGAGGAACTTTTGTACTTTCATCACTATTTCAAACGGCGGATACTTTGATGTTCAAAATTGTCGATTCTACTTTATGTGAATATTTTGAAATAGTAAGTTGCCCTCCTGAGTATTTATTACAAGAGAACGGATTTTATATATTACAAGAAGACGGTTTTAGAATATATTTATAAGTATGGATTTAAGAATTTCACAACTACCTTTTGTCACTTCCGGGGCACCAAATTCAATACTAGCTATTGTAAATTATAGTGGCTCCGTTACTGGAGTTACAAGCGCAATTTATTTTTCATCTGTTACTAGAAATCTTTCAGGAGCAACTGGAACATCGGGAACTAATGGTACTTCCGGCACAAACGGAACATCAGGAACGAATGGTACTTCGGGTACTAATGGAACGTCTGGCACCAATGGTACTTCCGGCACAAACGGAACATCAGGAACTAATGGTACTAGTGGTAGTTCGGGTATCTCTCGACCATTTGTGAATGGTGCTTGGGGTTCATTTATTTCTACCGTTAGTCAGTACGTGGTAAGTACTACCACAGCATATTCGATGAGTGCGGCAACACAAACGTCAGGTAGTGGTGTTACCGTTTCTGCGGATACACGATTTGTTGTTGCAAGTGCCGGTACATATAATTTACAATTTTCTAGCCAATTGGAGTCAACGGGTGGAGGAAGTAATCAAACTATGGATATATGGTTAGCAATAAATGGAGATAATGTTGCAAATTCAAATACACAAATTGCTCTTAATTCTAATAATGGTAGAAGTGTTGCCGCATGGAACTTTGTTGAGCCGTTAAACGCTGGTGACTACATGGAGTTAAAATTTAGAGTTAGTGATGTTAGATTAGGGTTTGCTTATCAGGGTACACAATCTAGTCCGACCAGACCTGCAATTCCATCAGTAATAGTAACGTTAACACAAGTGTAATGATAATTCAAATAACCGGAGTTACAAGTGGTACAAGTCCATATGATATATTTTTATGCACATGGGATTTGAATAATTGTTTTTTTGTATCGGGAAGCGTTTCAGTACCACCAACTGTTCAAATAAATTCTGATAATTTTTTTCCAAATGAGGACTTACTTCAATTAAAAATTATAGATGGAAACGGATGTATATTTACTGAACCATTACCTTGTACCGCAACCCCAACCCCCACACCTACCCCTACCCCAACACCTACTCCATCACCAACACCAACAAACACACCAATACCAACACCTGAACCAACACCAACACCTGTTCCTTGTTTACAATATAGTGTTTATAATCTTTATGATAATATGTTAGAATTAAACTTTGAACCTTGTTGTGGTGAGGTCAATATATCCCCTTATGGGTTGGTAGGACAAACTACTGTTACTTTTTGTTCTACTACATACCCAACAACAAGTTCACCCTCAACGATTACTCTTTTAGGAAATTGCCCTAATTGTTAGTTTATTATTGTTTTTTTCATATTTAAAATTATAATTTTTTTATTATGAAAATTTTTATTCAAATCGCATCCTATCGGGACCCCGAACTTGAACCAACAATAAAAAATTGTTTAGAAAATGCCAAATACCCTGAAAATTTAGTTTTTGGTATTTGTAGACAATACCACCCTGAAGATAAGTTTGACGAACTTCAAGAATTTCGTGAAGATAATAGATTTAAATTTGTAGATGTTTTGTACAACGAAACAAAAGGCGCCTGTTGGGCAAGAAACCAAATACAACAACTATACAACGAAGAAGAGTATACCTTACAGTTAGACTCACACATGAGATTTGAAAAAAATTGGGACGAGACACTTATTGGTATGTATGAACAACTAAAAAATAAAGGAGTTGAAAAACCACTTCTTACTACGTATGTACCATCGTATGACCCAAAAAATGACCCACAAGGAAGAGTAAATGTTCCGTGGAGAATGGCATTTGATAAATTTATTCCTGAAGGGGCAGTTTTTTTCTTACCTGAGACTATACCTGATTGGAAAGAGTTACAAGAACCAGTACCTGCAAGATTTTATTCGGCACATTTTTGTTTTACGTCAGGAGATTTTGCAAAAAATGTCCAACACAATCCTGACTTTTATTTTCACGGAGAAGAAATATCTATTGCGGTAAGAGCATTTACTCACGGTTACGATTTGTTTCACCCACATAAAGTTGTGATTTGGCATGAATACACAAGAAATGGAAGAACAAAACATTGGGACGATGATAAAGAATGGTGGAAACTTAATGAAAATGCTCACCAACTAAATAGAAAGTTGTTCGGAATGGATAATAACCAACAAGAAGGTCATAATGGAAAGTATGGGTTTGGTAACAATAGAACTCTTAGAGATTATGAAAAATATTCAGGTTTACTTTTTGAAAAAAGGTCAGCACAACAATATACTTTAGAAAAAAAATACCCACCAAACCCATATAATTATAATACCGAAGAAGAATGGATTGATAGTTTTACAAAACTAATGAACTTCACAATTAAAGTTGAAAAAAATAAATTTGACAAAACAGATTATGACTTTTGGGCTGTAATTTTCACAGATGACACAGGATATGAAATATCAAGAAAAGATTGTAATCAAAGTGAAATAAGAACTTTATTAAATGACAGTATTGACTTTGTTAATATACAAAGAGAATTTAATACAGCAATAAACCCCACAAAGTGGGTTGTTTGGCCACATTCAGTAACTGAAGGTTGGTTAGAAAGATTAGAAGGAAATTTATGATACAAAATCCAACAATAGTTACGGCACTCTTTAACATTGGAAGAGATAAATGGGACAACTACCAACAAGGATATGATACTTACTTAAATTGGATGACAAGTCTTTTAATGTATGAAACCAATATGGTTATTTATACCGATGATAGTTTATATGAAACCATTTTGAATAAAAGAAAAGACTGTGACCCAAACTTAGAAAAAACAATTATTGTTTTAAAAAAAATTGAAGAATTAGAATCACATAAACTTTTTTTCACAGAAGTAGAAAATTTGATGATGTCTGAAGAATTTAAAAAAAGAGTCATCTTTCAAGTTCCTGAAATGACAAAACCTTTATATAACATAGTTATTTTTAATAAGTTATTTTACATATTGGAGTCAATTAAAAAAAATCATTTCAATTCTGACTTTTTTATATGGTTGGATGCTGGTGTACTTAGAAATTATTCACAAGAAAAAATAATAGGTTGGCCAAATTTGAATAAAATAAATGATGGTTATAATAACAAGATTACTTTTTTTAATCACCAAGAAAAAACCCCATACATTGACCCATATTTACATATTATGTCACAATATAGATTTATTCATGGTGGTTGTATTTTTGTACCAAACAATAATAGAATTAACAAGTTATTAGATACATTTTTAAACCTAATAAGTTATTACTTAGATGAGGGGTATGTTGGTAGTGAAGAAAAATATCTTGACTTGTGTTATCTAAAAAATCCCGAAGACTATAATGTCATAAAATGTGATTGGCGTCAATATTTTGAAATATTTGACTGAAATAATCAATAAAATAAAAATAATGTTATTTATAGATAATAACGTAAATTAATGGCAAATGTAGTTTTAAGTAGTTGTTGTTACAATTTTGTGTATAGTGCCACATCTTGGGTTGATTTGATAACGCCTGGATTAAGTTGGGAAATCACAGGAGACACCAACATTATGGATGGTTGTTACACGGTTGTAACAGGAGTTACGGGAACTTTTGTTGAATTTGATGGTGTTGCCGACTCAATTGCGGGTTGTGGTGCAGATTGTTTAGAATATTGTTGTGATGAAAACATATGCTTGAATATACAAAACGCAACTTATTCTGCATATAGCGGAAACTATACATTTTATGCATCTTATAACGGAAAACCATATTGGACGGGAGGTACTGGATTATTAGGATACATTTATTATAATAATATAAATTGGTGTCTAAGTAATAGTTTAGGTGGTACTTGTTATTTCTTTGGGTCTAATCCTAATACTGCAATATGTCCTGATTTAGATGAGTCAATTATGTATTTTGGAACTTGTGTGCCTTCACCTACACCAAATGACCCATGTAGTGTTTTAGATTTTGATGTAGTTTTAAACTGCGATTTTCCAACTCCAACACCAACACCCACTCCTACCCCAACGCCCACTCCAACCCCAACACCTACTCCAACTGTTGATGTTTGTAGTGGTTTCACTGCCGACATAACTTTATCATACCCAACACCAACACCAAGCCCAACACCTACACCAACACCTACACCAACACCTACCGTTATACCATCGGCGGATACTGTTACATTTGTTGTTGATAGTGGTTATTTTGAGTGTGCAACAGTTAAGGAACTTGTTGACTGTAGTAATAACAACAAATATTACGTTAGTGGGCCTCTTCTACTCACAGGTTCTACAGCAACTACAATAACATTAACAGGTACAACGATACAGGCAATTATTAACGGAGATTTTGTTTGTGCAACATACACACAAAACATTATGGGAAGTGCGAATGCGTTTGTACAATATGTTATAACTGCTTATACGGACTGCGCGATTTGTGTTTCAGCACTACCGACACCAACACCTACACCAACGGCAACTCCAACACCTACACCAACGGCAACTCCAACACCTACACCGACACTTGCTCCTGGAACTACCTTTGTATTTACTTCATGTACAACTAACAGTATGATATTACAAACAGCGTATCCACCTACAGGATTATCGGTTGGTCAAATTTTGAAAACAACATCAGGAGACTGTTACTCATACGTTGGAAATTATATAAACTATGTTGCTCCGTCAGGTTACATCGTTGCAACTGTAAATGAATTTACAGCAACAACTGCGACAACATATACTACATGTTTAGAATGTTTAACCGTGACAACACCAGTAAACACATATACAGAATGGACAGGTAAAGGAGGGTACTCTTTGAATTGTCCTGTATGTCAAATTACAGATTATGGAAAACCATTAACATTCTATACAACAAATGTAGTTACAACATTATCAACAGGAGATTGTATCTTCCAAGATAGTTCACTTACAACACCAATAAGTGAAGACTTTATTCAGTATGGAAATTATATATATAGTGTAGATAAAAACGGATTTATAACACAATATTGTAGATTAAACGGAAATTGTAAGTAAGATGCCAATATTAGTAACAATTAATTCAATAACATCAGGAGCGTCACCATATGACGTTTGGGTCTGCGATGATTGTACAACAGCAGGTACTTGTCAATATATAAACACAATAACAACAGTACCGTATAGTTTTACATTACCTACTATTTTTGAAACCTACCCAACTTATGTTATAAAAATAATAGATAATAATGGTTGTATTTATTGTAGTGACCAATGTTTTTCAAAACAGTTTCAAGATGGAGATTGTATGGAATTTATGGACGGAGTATATTATGATTTTCAATAAAATAAAAAATGTTTTAAATAAGAAATGGCAAAATTAACATCAAGGACATTAGCAACAGGCGCAACGTTGAATGACCTTATACACATTGTAATAACAGGAGATACATCTCAAAGTATTGATGGTTCATCATATAAAGCAACATTAAGGCAATTGGTTCCTTTATTCGGAGGTTCACCTGATGTATTTGTAACGGGTGGTACCTATAGTAACATTACAGGAACTGCAACATTTAGAAACACAACTGGAGGCACATTTAATGTGAGTGGGTTTACTACGGGGACGACAATCCCTACGGAAATATTTGTAACAGGGGGAACATCTAATTCTACGGGTGGTACTATAACTTTTACAAATACAACGGGAGGGACCTTTACTGTATCAGGACTAACAACACCATTTACAGGTGGTTCAGGAAATTGTATTACAAGTTTTTATACAAATAATAT
>B570J29032_109959516_pt1 | contig 29289 bp, 20 predicted proteins | sample LakMenEpi16Nov12_FD_29032 | JGI IMG/M metagenome (IMG submission 29032) | reverse complement strand
TGAACACCAGCGATGTCGTATGCCATTAGATTTGGCATTGCACGGCGAACGAGGCTGATGAGGATTGGATCGAATGAATCAATACCAGTTGTTGTGCCTGCACCTGCGTTTGCTGTACCTAGTTGTGTACCTAGAATGCCTTGTGCTTCTCTTAGGCATTGTTCTTGGTTCTCTAGGAGAACTGTGGTGACATGCTTTCTGTAATTGTCTTTGATTTCTGGAAGTGCCTTGTGCTCAAGGATTGGCTTCCATTTGTTCTTTGTTGATTCTGAAAGTAATTGACGAGTGGGGTCCATTTTTTTCTAGCTCCTTTTTAGAATTCTATTTTATATATAATTTTAATTTTTTAGACTTAACCTTCGAGTGTTCTTCCGAGGACATTAGCGTATAACTTAATGCTCTCGTTTACGAATTGTTGTTCTTCGTTTGAGTGAGTTTCTTCCATCAAATTGTCGATTACAGCACCGACTTGGGTGTTTTCTGCTGTTTTCTCGACCTTTGCTGGAGCAGCCTTAGCCTTTGAATAGTTCTCAACAAGAACCTTTACCTTTGAGCGGAAATCCTCTACACTTGAGAATTCTACATTCTCAGCGAGTTTTCTTAGGTTTTCTGCATCAATTGCCTTTAGGCTCTTTGTTTCCTCTTCAAATGCTGCTGTTGCTTCTAGTAATGCAACCTTCTCACGGAGAGATACATTATTTGCAATCTCTTCGTTTACACGGGTTTCTAGAGTTTCAATTGCAGTTGTCATTTCATCAAAAATATTTGTCTTATCTTGTGGAACTTCAATGTAGGATTCTACAAAGAGATTCTTTAGACCTTCAATAAAGTTTTCTGCAATCTCTGTACGAAGACCATTATCGACGGCAAGTTGATTTTCTGTTACCCATTCTTCTACGACATATGATAGGTAATCGTTAATCTTGTTTTCTAATTCTTCAGCAACAATCATAGTTTGCTCTGCAAGTTTCTCTTCGAAGAGATTTGCCATTTGCTCTGTGATTGTTTGTAGATTTGTGTTTAGTGAAGCCTCATAGAGTGATGATGCCTTCTCGACAAACTCTTCTGATACATCAGCACCAAAGAGTGTCTTAACATCCTCTTGAACCTTTGCCTTGTTTAGTGCTGGCATTTGAACACCAGCAAATGATGGCTTCATGTTTAATGTTGCTTGGTTTGCTTCTGCTGAAACATTGGTTGCTTCAAATTCTTGTGGTTGACCTACACCTGGGAATGGTTGAACACCCTTACCTGATGCGTCAAATGTACCTTTGCCAGAAGTTGATCCTGCTGGAGCAGAAGACTTCATATTAAGAGTATTTGCAAGTGGTGTCTTACCTTCTTGCTCACTTTCGTTGTTGTTTTCTTCTTCGCCTTCTTCTTCTTCGCCTTCCTCTTCCTCTTCTTCAGTTTCTTGCTCTTCTACGAGCTCTTCTTGTTGTGGAAAGAGTTGGTTTAGAATTTCTTCTGCTAGTTTCTTTGGATCCATTTTGATAATCTCCTTGATCGATCTTTGTCTGTTTTTATTTATAATTCTTTAATCTTTGACAAGAAATGTTCGAATATCTTTAATTGTGTTTGTTCTAGATCTTTTCTAGAAGTATTCATCATCGCTTTTTTATAATTTGATATTTGAACTTCTTGCATAATTCCGTTATTCCAGACCCATTCCTTACCTTCCATGATACCATTAACGAAAGCACCTGGGGCTGATGGATCTGCAACAATGTCTACTGCTGCAAGCATAAAGTCTTCTTGAACATGGTTTACACCTTGAAATTCTCTCAAAGAACCCATACCACGGCTTGAAACACCTAATTTTGCACCTTCTTCAATAAGACTGCTTGCGATCTTACCCATTGGAGTATTTGTTAAAATTTTAGCCTTACCTTCGCAAACATTACCACTGAATGTTAGATCTTTAATTAAATGTGAAACTTTATCAAGATTTACAGTTGGTCCTTCTGGATGTCCTAGTTCACCGAATGCTCTGCCTTCTTTTACATAATTTTGCATGTATTTTTTAACAGCACCTTCGAGTATTTTTTGTGAATAAACTCTACCATTACGGTTTTGTTCTTCAGCAACCATGTAAGGACCAACGATAAAAAGTGACTTTTTACCGTCTTCTGCTGCTTCGGTTACATACTTAACATCTTGAACTGTTTCTGTGATTAGTTTCATTGATTATTCCTCTGTTTCTTCTACTTCCTCTACTTCGTCAGCCTCTTGTTCGGGTGTTGAGTAGAGATTGTTTGCAATTTCTGTTTTTCTTTCTTCAAAACTCTCACCTGCTCTTTGATAGAGAGTATTGAAAATTTCTTGTCTGAAACCATCCAAATCACCATTCAATAATTTATTAATAAAATCGCTCATATTTTAATCCTTTATCTTATATATTAAAAATAATTTTTAGTGTTTATTAACCAAAAAGGTTAGATTGACATGGGACAAACTCACTTCCTGGTCCACCAGTACCATCTGAAGCAGGTGTTTTTGAAAGATATGAAGTAGTTTCCGAACAACAAACAGGAACATAATCACCTTTTTCTTGTCTATCTTCTGCATCACATATTAGTGTAGCAAGACCAAAACACCCAGGTTGTCCTGAACTCAAATTACACTCTGATTCAGATTTATTTCTTGATGCACCATGAGAATAATAATATGGATTTGGATTATTTTCTGCACATGGTAATTGGCATTGATATAGTTCATAGCATGTAGGAAGATTAGAACAATCACAATCTGTTATAAATTTTGGATATTGTGCTACCAATTCTCCTTCTCCAGAACAATTATCATAATATTCATAATGACCAACTTGAATCAGTTCTCCTGGACATGAAGTTTTTAATGAGCCACTATTGCATGGTATGGTTCCGATGCCATTTGCACTTTCACCTGATTGTGGACCGTCGCAACTACTACTCCAAGAACATGTCGATGGAATTGTTGGATCACCACAGTTATTGTCATTTCTAAAACCACCATCCGGAATACTATCGTCCCAAAAATTATTCCATGTAAATCCACCAGAACCCCATGAAGATCCATCCCAAATTGGCGAATCTCTTACTACAATTTTTCCATATGAAACCTGGCAACAACTTGGTCCATCATTTTGTTCTACAAGTTTTGAAAGACATGCACCGCAATTCTCAATAACTTGGTCTATGAATAAAGGTGGATCATCAAATCTTCCAACATCAATGTTGCCTCCAAGAGAACCTGCAAGTGAATAACTGTTTTGTATAACGCTTGTAGTTGGTGCTAGGTAACATTCTCCTTGAGATAAAATACTTTTTCCACCAAAATCACCCTCTATTGCTTTCTTTTCCCAATTTGAATTTGCACCTTCTTTTGGTTGATATTCTTCATCCTCACATACTTCTGGTTTTGGTTGACTTACTAAACAACTTCTAGCATCTTCTAATATGGTAAATGGTCTACCACAACCAACATAATCGCTATCTGAAGGATTACCGGCATTGGCTGTTAATCCACTCAAAGGATTACCCGATAGTAAAGGAAAACTTCCACCATTTGGAGTTAACCCTGCTAATAAAATTTGAACAGGATCATATACTTGGTAATTAGAACCATTTATATTATAAACTAAACCAAAACCAGCGGAACCATGAGAATCAGTATCCCAACATCCACCAACTTCACCACCAGCACAATCAACCAAACATTGCCAACTTCCTTTTCCACATGGAGGTAAACCTAACCAATAACCAGATTTTGCCAAAAATTGTTTTAATTGTGATTGACCAGGATCTCCAGTTAACCAAGTAATGTATTGGTTATAAGTTGTGACATCACTTACTCTTGTTGGTTTTGTGAATGTAGAATCAAAAAGATATCTACTTAAAAAATTCCACTGTGGACAACCGAATGGTTTTGTATATGTGGTTTTTGTTCTTCTTGGTAAGCAGTCACCACATTGTGATACTTTTCCAGAAGTAAATGAAGATGTATAAAATTCAGAACAATCTAGATCTTGACATTTAGGAGTTTTTAAATTATAAACTCTATCTTTATGTTCTGATTGCAAGACACTATCAGTTATGATTTTTGGAGAAATTATAACTTCATCTATACCAGAAACTCTGACAGAAAATCTTGGTGTTGTTAATTCTACTTGTAATAAATAGTCAAGCATTTATATTATTATCCTGAAAAAACAATCACTAGAATTACATCGTATGTTATCTTGTTATATTTGGTGTTACTACAAATCTTCCTTGCATTATTCGATAAACAATAGCATTTGGATGGTCAATAATGTCTTGAGAGAATAATATTTCAATATCATATAAAAAATTACCATAGGGTATTTTTCCCATAACATCTGCGCTTATTGTTATTATTATATTTGGTTGATCTTGTTTATTTGTTGATGAATTCTTACCATCTTTAAGATCTATCTTAATATGTGAATAGTCAAGATCACTTTGCCCCCATAATGTTTCATCATCACCTTGTGTTGCTAAACTGTTTTCTTCAACAAGGATTAAATCACCATCTACAGAATCTCTAACTTGCATACGAACATATGTTTTTATTGGTAATAAATTTCCATTTGAATCTTTTGGAAATTGGTCTTCATATCCTTCTATAATACTTGTTGGAGGATCTAATAAGTTTATGGAATTTTTATTGATATCCGTAAACTTTAATTTTAAACGAAAAGTAGATCCTTCGTCTGTTATGATATCATAATAGGCTGCTGACATCGAATGTTTTACCTCCTGTTGTATCACCTGTTTGTGATGCTGCAGTATTTATAGCACCACCAGAGGTATCAACATTTTGATCTTGTTGTGCAACTTCTTGACCAGCACTTTGTGACTGTGAAGCCATAACAGCTTCTTGTTGTTTTTCTAATTGTTGTACTTGTTCTTCTTGTATTTCAGAATCTATTTGTTGAATTTCGAGATCAGTTTGACGGAGAAGATTCTTTCTTAGCCATCTATCCGAATAAAACTTACCAGAGTAATCTGCAGCATCACGGAGAATAGCAATTCTATCTCTTAAGATTTCTGCTTGCTTCGATTCTGCAAAATATGAATCAGTAGCATATTTAAAATTTATCTTTTGATAAATTTGATCCCAGTCTTGTTGACTCATTACTTGTCGAGATAATAATTGTACTCTTAAGAAATTTAAGAACATTTCACTGAATTTCATTCTTAGTTTGTTTATAAATTTAGCAAACTTTAATTCATCTCTTGAAATTTCTGAAGCACGACCCATATTGAATCCGGTATTTGCTTCAATGCGAGACTCTGGAATATTGAGTGCTTTCAATAATTTCTTTTGGAAGTACATTACATCTGCCATCTCTCCTAAGTTTTGTCCACCAGGAAGAGTGGAAATTTCTGTGCCACGACCACCTTCTCTACGAGGTAGCCAATAATCTTCCAACATGCTCATGTGTTTACGATCATCACGGAGTTCTCCGGTATTTGCATCGTAAACAAGTTTATTGCGGAAACGATTCATTTGATCACGCATGTATTGCTCTGCTTTGTTCTTGGGTAAAGAACCGACATCGATATAGAATACACGACGCTCTGGAGCACGCGACCAACGATAAATGACTGTAGCATCTTCAACCATTCTCAACTGATTGAGTGGTTTAATTGCTTTGTGTAGATAACCAATGATTCTCTTACTTGAATAATCATACAAACCAGAATTCACATAATTGATTGAATCTGTTGATATTTTCAATCCCTTTGTATCATATGGATTTAATTTTTCATAGTTTGAGAAAACATAATATTCTCTAACATCTTCAATGATAGGAACATTTCCAAGTTTTGTATTTCTTTTTACTTCACGAATCTTCTTAATCAAAAGAGGATCAATAACACGAACTTCTTTCAAACCTTCAGTTGGATCATCGTTCAATATGTGATGGAAGTACAATCTACCATCAATATACCATTTACGGAAAAGTTCATGTGCTTTCTTATTGAAGTTTAATAATTGAAGAATTGTTCCAAACTCTTCATTTATAATTTGTTTAATTTCTTCTGGTACTTGAACTTTATCAAGATCAAGTTCGACAATTGATCCTTTAGCATCTTCAGTTATTGCTTCATTGACAATATCATCAATTGCTTGATCGAGTTCAGCATGAAGGCTCATTTCACGGTATTTTCTAACTAGATCAACATCTGCCTTTAAAGTACCATCCAAGTCAATGTAAAATCCTTGAAACCCACCTGCTTCAACAACGGATGCACCGTCGTCAAAATTCTTGGGTACAAAGGATTCTACCTTTTCTGGTTCCTTATCTTTTTTGCCAAATGTAAATCCAAATAGTTCAAATGCCATAATAAAGATCCTTTTTTATAAAGTACTGATTAATTTCAGCTACGGCTTGTACCGATACCAAAGCTGAAGTTTCCAGTATTTATACCGAATGCTGTGGAGTTCTTGCCACCACCTGCACCCACTGCTACACCTGCGCCACCTGAGCCAACTGCTACACCTGCTCCTGTGCCGTAACCACCACCAAATCCACCGCCAGCAAATCCTGGGATACCGAATCCTGCTGCACCAGCACCTGCTATTGCACCTGGTCCGATTGCGCCTGGTAAGCCAACTCCATTTACTTGGAATGGTGATGAACTTGTGATGAAATATGAATATTTGAAAGTTACTTGGAAATCAGATACTGTATCGTTTTGATCATATCCTAATTGGACAGATGCAATGTTTTCTGGCCAAACATCGAAGAATTGATACCACTTAACTACTTGGTAATTTCTTGATAATTGTGCTACTGTAGCAGAACCAAATGCTGCTCTTGGATTTGGATATGCTGTAGCATTACCTGCATATGAATTAAATAATTCGTTCCAATATTCAAATGCATTTCTTAGTGACATTCCTTGATCGTTGATAACATCGATTGTCCAATCTTCGAATTGACGATCTCCTGGATACTTTGCCATACGACCTAAGTATGGAACATTTACTTCACCAAGAATTGATGAAGGTAATGTTGCTGCTTTGCAGAAGAATTGTAATTGTGGTAAAGCACCAATCTGTGGACTTGTCATAGTTACAGAGTACAAATTTGGTCTTGAACCGCCGTCGAAGGCTGACATGAATGAATTAATTGATGAGTCTGCCATTTATTTGCTCCTTGATTTTCCTCTTTATTTATACTCTTTTTTTAAATTATCCACCGAATTCTGCGAAGGTTACACCTGTTGGGGTAGCAACAAAGTTTAGACGGATGAAGTTGATACTTCTTGCTGGTGCAACAAAGATATCAGCAACGAATTGATTTTGATCGATTACACTTGCTGGATTATTAGATTCATCACACACTACTGCATATGAACTTACACCACGCTTACCTTGAACTTCACGAAGGAAAGGCTCAACTAATTGTCTAAATTGTGCTCTTGTGAATGCATCGTTGAATTCAAAGAGTTGGAACTTAGCTGCTGTAGCAATTGTCTTCTCTAGAACATTGAAGAGTCTACGAACATTGATTCTATCAAATGCACTTGGTTTGGTTTGTAGAGTCTTATCACCGAAGAGAATTGCACCAGATCCTTGGAAAGATACTATTGGGTTAATGTTGTTCTTATATAACTTATCTCTGTAAGTTTTTGATGGGTTCCATACCAACTTTACTATGTTATTGATACGACCACGATCATATCCTGCTGGTGAGAACCAAGGCTCTCTTGTGTTATCTGTTCTTACACAGCAACCTGCAGTGTCACCACAGAGAGGAATATATAAGTACTTATCGTTATAACGATCATATTGATACTTAGCATTACCATCCATTACACCGTAGGATGACGAACCTAATGTTGTTCTATAATTGTTCAGTACAGTGAATGTTGCGTCATCTGATGTTAATGTTGCATTTAGAACATCCAAAGCCTTTGGTGATACGAATGCGATGCAATCTTGACGATTTGCTGCAATATTGATTACCGACTTAGCATTTGATGCAGTCATATTACCTGCAATCAAGAGTGATACATCAACATCTTCTGAATTTGAAAATTGTTGCTCGAATGCTGCAACTTTATCAGCCTCATCTAAAGTTGAGCTTGGTGTTAAAGAACCACCATTTAATGAATATGACTTGACTGTTGAAAGAGTTTTAAATGCTAGTGATGATGAAACGGCATTATCCCAATCTTGTGTGTTTGCTTGAGTTCTGTAAGATGCTGGCTCGTTACCTACCCAAACATACTTAGAACGATTATTAATTACATTTCTCCAGAAGATTGTATTACCGTCACCTGAGCGAGCGTCGGTTGCTTTAGATATTTTGACGAATTGTTCTAGAACTGTACCTTTTGTACCAGTCCACTTACCGTCTTCATCAATGACCAAAACAGTAATTTCATCTTTTGCATTAGCGTTGATATTTGAAGCGTAATCTGATGTGCCTGGGATACCATAAACATCTGTGTATGTTTCCCATTCACCTGTACCATTTGTATCAGGATCAATACCATCGATTACTACTACCTTTAGACTATTTCCCAATTCGCCAGGATACTTTGCTGCCCAGTAGAATCCATAACCACTATATGTGGTATTTGCGTTTGCAAATTGTTTTTCAAAATCTTCTCTGCTCTTTATTTGAATACCATCTGTATCTGAACTGTCAGTTGCATTGTCATCACCAGTACCAACAGCTCTTACAACTTGGAGAGCACCACCATATGATAAGAAGTTTGAAGCAACATACCAATCAACTGCATATGTTGCATCTGAATTTGGTTTGCCAAAAACATCTGTTAATTGTTTTTCTGTTTCAATTAATACTCTAGAATCTGCTGGACCCCATTGAAAAAAGCCAGCATAACCTGCAGGGGTGGTTGCAATGGCAGGAATTACTGAAGTAAGATCAAATTCTCTAATTTCTACACCGGGACTTAATTGGAATGCCATTTTTCTCTCCTTATTCGCCTATTTTGGTCTAAGGTTATGTATAAAAATCATTATTTCTATTTTCGGCATCACTCCAGACGGTTCCAGATGAGTCTATTTCATCACCATTCATTTGAATACCATCATCAATTACACCGAACGGTGTCATTTCTTCTTCTAATTGTTTTAATTTTTCATCAAACACGGTTTTTCTGATATCCATATTTGTCATATCTTTAAAATAACTTTGAGTCGTCAACCAACCAAAGAGAACCATACACATAACCAAGTCGTCATTATGACCAGTATCGGCTTCAAAGGAATTATTTTTTGAAATAAAGGAAACAAGTTCCTGTATGATGTCGTAATCGGCAATGAGTAGTTTATTGGATTCGATCAGAGACTTCAACACGGAGCATCCTAGACGCTTTACCGCCTTCGTAGTGCGGAGTCCTAATTGGGTTTGACTACTTCCTCCGAACCCACCATCAAGAGTCTGACCCTTTCTACCACGAATACTAGACATTAACAAATTATCATATTCCAGTTCATTATGTAATAAATCAGCCACCTGACCACCAATGTCATTTATTTCAACTAATATGTAAGCATCATTATATTGTTTGGCAATTGGGTATATTGCATTTGGGTATACCAAAGGAGACATCTCGTTATTTTTAAAAGTGGCTGCTATCTTATAAGGTGTCTTGGTTATATCAACAACTGTGAATGCATGGTAATCGTTTCCAGTACCTCTAGCAGTATCAACTGTTAAAATGTAGGTGTGATTATTTGCAGGATTTTTAGAATCTACTACTGGTTTTTCATAAACCTTCAATCCGTCTGGGGTAGTGTGGATTGGAGTCTTATAAACCATTGTTCTGAGTTTATCTGCAGAGATAAGAGTGTTGGTACTACCAATGAAATCACATTCGTGCTCTGTGCGGAATCGTTCTTCACCTAAGTTTTTGATTTCTCTTTGATACCATTCCTCATCACGACCGGGAACATCTGACCAGTGAACATCTATATGCTTGAAACTGTTTCTTCCTTCTATTGCTTCAATCCATAGTTTATAATATAAATTCAATCCATTAGGTGTAGAAATTACAACCATTTTGGAAGTTTTACCGGATGTGATTGTTGGATATACTGAACTATAGAAATCGTTTGCTATATTTTCAGGGACATGGGCGAACTCATCCAACAGAATATAATTAAAAGATCCACCACGGATAGCAGATGCAGATGTTGCGGACGAAATGACTTTTGATCCATTTTCCAATTCGATAGAATGCTTATTCCATTCTTTAACACCCTGCTGCAGCCATTTTGGTAGGTTTTCATAAGCAGTCTTTAAACGATCCATATGACCCTTTGCAAGTTTTTCTTTATTTGCAAGAATTGCTATGGTTTGATTTGGATTAAACAGTGCATGGTGTAGAATATCTGCAATGATGGTAGTTGACTTACCACACTGACGAGGCATCTTTGCAATAACGAATCTATTGTCACGAATAAGATTTACTAGTTTTTCTTGAAATGGATACATCGAGAAGGTCATCAATCCCTTATCAAGATTGACAATCTTAATATAATTTTTCATGAAATAAACAGGATCTTCAGAACACTTTAAATATTCCTCAACTTGATCTTGAGTAAAGTTGACAGGAACATTTGTCTTCTTGAGATTTGGATTACCGAGATATGAGTTCTTATCACCAATCATGGATTAGATTCTATTTGCTTTATCTCCTGCATCTTACCTCTTAGCAGTTTCTGCAATTCATTTGTGCTTCCTACAAATATAGATTGATTTGTAATGTTTTGTGCAGATTGTGTAGAAGCAGGAGTATCTTGTCTAATTTCTTTTAATTGTTTGTGTAATTGAAGAAGATCTTTGTTTGCATCTGCTACACTTTTGATAAGTTGAGATACAACTTCATATGCTCTTGGGGAATCTCCCTCGGAAGCAACATGAAGAATTCCTTCAATTGCTTTATTTCCCTTTTCAATAATATCATAAAGATTTGACCGAACTGCTTGAAAATCTTCAGATGCTACATCGTTTTTATTTATTGATGTAAGAATAACTGGTTCTTGCTCTACTATTTCACCAACAGATTTGGGCAAATTAAAAGCATCTTCTAATTTATTGTCAATACTTTTTTTATCTTCCATAATATACCTTTAAATTATTTATTATAGTAAATTTATTTTCCGAGTTTAACAGATCCACTTGATTCAAAATAATTCATTGCAAAAAGATTAAGACTTGCAGAAGATTCAATATTGATAACATCACCAATTGAACGGGAAATATAATTTAATATTACTACATTACCAGTAAATACTCCAATAGTGCCAGCAGTATTGCCTATTACTTTAATAAATGAACATTTATTTGAAATATTGATACTATTGTAGCAATAAACTTTATAAATCAAATTATTAATATTGTTTTTACTATTTGAATTATCAAAATAAAATGGTTGGGTTATATTTTTCATTCTACAATCTATAAACACATTTCCATCAGACCCATTAAAGAAAAATAAACCAGAAAGATCTCCGTGATTATTAAAATAACAATTATTAAATATAATATTTTGTGGTCTAATATAAAATTTACAATTTATAAACTCGCAATTAAAAAATCTACTCCCATCCAGCATTAATTGTTTAAAATTTTTTGTGCCAAATGTTATACCCCTAAATTTACAATTTATAAAAGTAGAATTACGCATATCAACAGTAGTGGTAACTCCAGCAATAACCTCCACTTTAACAAAATCACCAGAACCATTAAATATTGTATTGTTAAAAATTTTATTTCTTAATATTTTATAAGCAGATCCGGAACTTATTGTTATATTTTTATCATCAGTTCCCATTGTTTGTGATGACAAAGAATTTGTTTCTATAAAATATTTATTGGTGGAACCTGTATAATTTGTTCCTTGAATTGTTAAACCTACTCGATTAATAGTTCTTGAAGTATTTGGTGTATAAGCACTTTCTAATAATGAAGATGTTATATTATCTGTATTTACAGGTATAATTGTTGAATTCAATACATCAAAATTTTCAACACATCTGATAACAATTCTTCTTTTAAACAATGAACCATTTGGATATATCGAATGATCTACAGGTGTCCAAGGTCCTCTAGTTGTTGTTTTGTATAGATTATAATCAGATTGATTATCTGGATTTGTTAAAATTGAATTTGTATTTGTAATTTTATATAAAGCAGATTGTGCTTCATCTAGTGTAATTTCAAAATAACCAGTTTCTCTAAATGTAATAGATCTAGAGAAATTATAATTGTTAATACCAATTGGGTCTTGAGATGCATAAGTATTTCTTAATAGATTTGATCCATTGATTCCTTGTTGCGTATCAAATTCTTGTGCAACGGTTGTTGTACCATTTTTATATGTAAAATAACTGGTTTCATAATCATATCTGTTTCTTGGCATAGTTGGTGATCCAACTATTTTTGTATATAGTATATCCCCACCATCTGTAGTATCTGTGACTGTATATGATGTTTGTGGATAATAATTTTTAACAGTGTTATATGAACCCAGAGCATTTGATTTATATTGTATCTTAATACAATCTGCTTCCAATGGTGTCATTTCACAACCCGATAAATGTATTTGTTTGTTTTTTTCAACTACATATACTTCTTCGCCTATAGAAGAATCAAACCACCTAATGGCTGGCGCGACACCTCGCAAGCCAGCCATTTTTCTTAATCCCAATTGAAAACTTAAATCTACATAACTGTTTGGCATTTTATATGTGTCTCAATCCTATTTTAGTTAAATTATTAATTATATTTTCATTATTATCTAGTTTTTGTTGTATTTGACTGTCTGAAAGATTTTTATGCATTTCTCCTGTGGTTGAATTTGCATATATAAACCCATTATTTGTAGGTGTTTGGTCACCATAAATACCAGAATTACCAGAATCATTTAATGGATACCACGAAGGTCTTGGATATTGTATTTTATCCAAATAATCGACTATAGAACAATTGTTTACTAAATTACTTTTGGCGTTAGATGTAACTTTAAACAATGGCGGATTGCCATAAATTGTATTTGCTACATGCATAAAACTTCCGAAACTATTTGCTCCACCGGGAGCTCCTTGATAAACACAATTTAAAAATCTATTATGTATTGATGTATTCTCCAAATCAGTAATTTTTAAGACAGTCCCATATGAATAATTATGCATGTATACATTATAGGAATTTCCATTTGAACTTGGAGGAGGTTTTAAATAACACCCAGGATCATTAAAATGTGTTGTAAATGCACTTAAGTTTAATTTTGCTATAGCATTATAAGAACTTAGAAGAAGATTTGCACCAGATGAATATGAACTTTCATTAAATATAAAAATATTTCCAGTTACTAAATGTTTATCTACTCGGTCAGTATTGTTAAACCCATTTGCGCCAGCCCATTGAAAACCACCTTCATTTGGAGCATCTATTGTTGCTCCTTCTCCTGCTGTGTGTTGGCTTGATTTTCTTGAATCGGTACATCTAATGTAGATATTATTTGAAATAGGTCCATATGGTTCTATCCAGAATGTTCTACCAAGATCTTCAAAATTACAACCCATTATGCACATAGAGTCTGCTTGAAATACACCAAAAGTACTATCACTAATACTGCCATTTTTTTGAGCTTTTTCAAATTTACAATTTTTAATTAATATACCAGTACCATTACAACTCCCTAAAAAATTACATCTTCTAAATGTACAATTTTCAAATGTGCACCCATCAAATATATACCTTGTATAAATTCCATATTGATCGCTTCTAAAAGACATAGTAGTAAAACTATCTCCTTCAAAAACACAATTTCTTATTATAGAACCCGAAAAATCCAGTGCAGCATATTTTACTTGATATCTATCATTGTATTCTGTTAAGTTGTGTGTTGCAATCCACCAAGGATTTGGACCACGAAATCTAGGTTCACTTGCAGTCAGATTACCATCTGCTCCAAAAAAATTTAAATTTTCTATAATACTATTTCTAGCATTTATAATTTTTAATTTTCTTAATCCAGAATCATTATTATTATTTGATGGATTGTATGGATTAGTAACACCATTTACAGTTGAAGTTCCACTCAATGTACCATTATTTACTTGGCTACCAACATACAATTCTTTTTGTATTGGAGCAAATTCCATATCGTTATCAAAATATAAATCTTCTAAATCTGTATTTTTAATAATTGGAATTCCCTGATTCGTATGACCAATATCAAAACCAACGGTTAAAAATGGTAATGGATAAATAAGTCTAATGGTATTAATTCCTGCCCCATTTGTATATTGGGTTCTGTTGTCATTATTGAATAATTCTTTGCCACCAATAAATGTATTATTTCCTTTTATATGAAAAGAACCTAGTTTAGTTCCGCTACCTTCAGAAACTGGTGTTAAATTATATTTTAATTTATCCGATAATCCGGGATTAAGAGCAATAACTCTTCTTGAAATTGAAGTAGTACCATCAACTATATCTTTTGTTTCATCTATTACTCTGATAATTATTTCTCTTTTAAATTCATATTCTGTTCTAACTGCTTGAATTGGTGGTGAGAAGTGTCCTATAGTTTTTTCTTGAGAACTTAAATTGGAAAATTTTGATGTTACAACAAATTTATTTGCTGTAGAAAGATCATCAGAGTATACCCAAGGAAAGTATGATTTAGAAACAACATCTGTAACTGGTGCATATTGTGATTCACTATAATTTGCAACAAATCCCGTTGAACCAGTAAGTGGATTTAACCTTTCATCTAAAGTTATTTTATAATAACCTTCATTTGGAAACACAAAACATCTATGAAAATTGCTTTTAACTATTTTTTTAATTTCATCATCTGAAGTATTTGTTGTATCACCACCAGCAATATAATTTACAAGATAAGGATCAGACCAAAAATCATCAAATGATGGATATTCAGTTAAATTAAAATTATATACTTTTTTATCTTGATTTATAAAATTTTCGATACTACCACCACTATCTTTGTAAAGAGTTAATGTTCCATCGGAATTTATTCTGTTTATTGTAACACAATCATAACCACCCTGAAACATTTCTACACCCCAAAGATATATTGGTGTATTTGTTTTAACATGATATATTTTTTCTTTAGTAGAACTTTGTGGTCTTTTTTCTAAAAATCTAACAGATGGTGCAACACCACGAAGTCCTGCTAGTTCTTTTAGTGCCTGTGTATCTGTATATGCTTTCCAAGCCATTAAATTATCCCTCAACTAAAACTATTTATTGCGGTGAATATATCACCAGTAAATATAGTAGATGCCGATATAGTAACTGGAGTTGAAGAATTTGTGTAAGTTGGTACACTTATTCTTCTATAGTCATTATTGCCTTGTTTTCCATGTGTTCCAAATGTATCACTATATGGATCGGGGTATGATGTACCTGAACCAATATAAATTGAATTACAATTAAAATAATTAGCATTTTCTTTGCAAGTAGTACCACCTGGAAATGTTATATGATCAAATGTACCAATTGAAATACTGCTATCATTAAAACCAGAACAGGGTGATCCAGAATAACCTTGATTGTTTATAGTTCTTCGACTATATGCAGTTGGTGTAAGAAACACATTCTTATAAGCAACATTTATATATTTTCCATACTTAGTAGAATCGCCACTAATAAATGGATAATCATCCAAAAAATCTAACATTTTATTTTGTAAGTATTTTTGAGTAAAATTACCAGTACCATCATTAGTATCTGAATTGTAAGTTGTATCATTGCATGTCTGGCAGTGTTCTAAATTATAAAAATTTAAATAAACTGAACATGGTGATGTTGGAGTTTTTGAAAACCGACCACCCCAATTAATTATTTTATTTCCTATTAATTTATTACCTGTAGCTCTTGATGTATGTCTACAATCCCAAAAACCATTTGCAGGATTTTCATATAAACTATGTATTGAGAAAAATGGATATGAAAATTGACTGAGAACATTCCATGAACCATTTTCTGAACTCCACCTATTTCCGGATAAATGTGGTTCAGTGATTAGATTTTCTATAAATCTAGTATGATGGGTATTTTCACCGAGTGTCATTGAAAATCTGCTATAATGATTCCAAAAATGAACATCATAATATGAACCACCACTAATACCAGTTGTTGATGTGTTATTAGTAGAATTTATAGTAGTAGTATCTACTACAGTTGGACAAAATGTTTCATTTAAAGTGTATAAATTTGCTCTAGAAAATGCATTATATGTTGTTATAGTAAATATACTAGAATCGTATATTCTGTTATATACAAACATATTTCTTGCAAATTCTCTAAATTTTTGTTTTGCAAGTATCGGTATTTCGCTTGTTGAATCGGTGGGTGTTGAAACAAGTCGAGATTCTACTTGTTCTGCTATAAATTGTTCAGATCCGCCACTATTAAATAAAGTTGTATCAAATATACATTTAAACCATAAATTATCTGTGCAAGGTGAACTGTCTGTAGCAAAAAAGAAAGTTCTAAAATTGTTTTCAAAATTACAACAAATATTAGCATTTGATATACCAGAAACATTAAATGAATCTATGTAATCTGTTCTTCCTTCAAAATCACAATACATAAAAAGAACAGAGTCTGCGTGCATATTTATTGCACATCGTTTAAATTTACAATTAATAAATTTACACCCACTAAAACAAATCCAATCTGCCTGACCATTAAAATCCATATCTTCAAATGTACAATTTTTAAATATACTACCTCTTAAATCTACGATAGTATTTGCTGTCGATATAAATGGAAATAAATTTCTATCTTGATTTACATTTCTATTTGCAGATGGTCTTAATGTTAATCCTTCCACAACTAAATGTCTTCTATTTATTAATGTTTTTGCAGTTCCATTCCATCTTTGATTAATTTTACCAAATCTTTGTTCTGGTGTTGTTGTATCTGTATGTACTGTAGAGTAACCAACAAAATTACCTGATGGTATATATTCATATACTGCACCATAACCAATAACTCTTTGATATGGTTGAGTTATTACACTACCAGTAGTTATTGTTCCTGGTTGTAAAGTTATATCTGCTGGAAAAGATATATCATTACCAGTTACTAAATCTTTATTTTTAGTATAAATTTTTAAAATTAATGTTTTTGTGAATCGTGAACGATATGTTTGTGGTAAATTTGTATACGATGATAATTGTTCTGGTAATGTACCATATAAACCTAAATTTGAGGAATAATTTATTGGATTAAATTTTATAAGTTTGTCTATTTCGGTTGGTGTTAATGTGCTATTAGTATAAAGTATCTGATTTGATTCAATAGATTTTGCCGGTAAACTTTTACCATTTAGTGAAGCAGATGCATCCCATGTTCCGGTTTCACTTATTTCTATTTTATATTCTCCTTCTCTCAAAAAAGTCATACATCTTACATGTGTATAAGATCTGGTTGATGTTATAGCATTACCTCTATCATTGCTAGTACTTCCAAATCCATAGGATTCGCCTCTATTAGAATTAGATGTAAATCCGGTTACATAATCTTCTCGGATATAAGGATATCCTACAGGATCAGATGTTGTTAACGAATTGGGGTTTGCCGCGCCAGCATGTGGATTATTTGATGTATCAAAACTTCTAAGATTTAAATTTGGATAAAATACATATTCTGCTGCATTAAACCCATAAATGCCAGTTCCTTTTATCAATACCCATTTGGTATCATCTTCACCAAAATTTCTCCAATATATATTTAAATTATCATGATTGTGGTTATTTTTATTCACAGAAGACCACATTTCTTGTCCCCAAAAATACATTTGTTCACCAACATACCATTTGAAAATTCTGTCATCTGGTGCTAATAAATCAGTACTATTATCATGAGTTGTATCGTGAAAATGAACAGCAGGAGCACATCCTCTTATGCCAGTTAATTCTCTTGATATTTGTCTCCACGAATGTGCTTTCCACGGTGGAAATTTTTGTAATTCAGGATCTGATATGTTTATAAATTGTGCCATATTGATTATTTAGGTTGTAAAATTGGTTCAACTGTTTTAATTAATAATTCCGTATAATTTGGAAAAGTACAAATAATGTCGTCTTCATATTGCGAGTCTCCTTCTCCTCTATATACATCAAAATTTTTATATAATTTAGTACCACTAAATCCATTTGCGGTATTGCTAAAATTGTTAACTATTATTCTTTCAAGATAATTTACTTCATTATTTGTACTTGATAACTTATTTGAATAAAATATTTGTTTTGAATATCTATTATCTCTGTCTCTCTGTAAAGAATTCCAATTTATTGCTGCCATTGGATTATAAAAAGATTCATGTGTAAAATGATTGAATGTAACATTGTTATTACTCGAATCTGTTAATGTTACATTTGTATAATCATATTTATTATGGCTAAAATAATTTTCAAAAATATCTCCAGGTTGTACTGCCTGTAATACTTTACTACCAGAAACCACATTACCAAAATCACTATCAGTACCAAATGATGTTGTGGCTTTTATTGAATAGTAATAAGTAGTTCCAGCAGTAGCAGTTGTATCATCATATGAAGTAGTGGAAATACCACTAGATAAAAGAGACATAGAAGAAGTATCATTAGTTGTTCCTCTATAAACTTTATATGTAGATGCACCAGAAATAGAACTCCAATTTAAAGTTACTTTTGTTGTTAAATTATTTGTTACAGAAGTTAAAGTTGGTGCTAATAATTTTAGAGATCCATTTACAGAATTACTACTGTTTGTTGATGTTATATTATTCAAAGCAGTTACACTATATGAATGGTTGGTTCCATATGTTGCTGTTGTATCTGTATATGTCGTTGATGTGACTGGTGCTGTTGTTGTTGAAATTAATGTAGTTGCAACAGAACCCTTTTCTAATTGAGCACCCCATATTACAATACTACCATCTTCCCAAAATGTAGTTCCACCAGATGTAGTAAAATTATTTCCAATTGCAATATTTGATGTTATATTATTTGTAGTAGTTGTAAATGTAAAAGTAAATCTCGTTGGTGTTGTGTTGGCTATAAATTCATTTGAAAAACTACTTACACCACCATTAAAATAACTCATTCTAAATTTTGCTGTGTCAGTAATAGATCTAACATAGCAAGAAAGCGTGTATATTGTTGAATTTGCTACATTTTTTATTACTTGGTATATACCGTTATTTTGGGTTTTTGATGAAGATAATAATAATATTTTACCATATTCACCATTTGTATCATCATTTGGCATAGGAATTTGTGGACTAGAATTAATTGTTGAATTATTATACAAAATCCAATCCGTTTGTCCTAGTTGAAATGTATTACTATGTGTTAAAAAATTAGATGAAGAATATCCGTTTGTTAATGGTATTCCATCTCTATTTACAGAATAGCCACCATATGCATATTGCGATGAATTCCAAGTTATAATTACTTTATCTGTGTAAATTGAACTTATAGAATTTAAATTAAAATTAGTTGGAGGGGGAGATTTTAAAATTCCAGTAGAAGAACTGTTTATATTACTAAGTGAACTTGCTGCACTTGCAAAAGATGAATTTGCTTTTATTCGATAGTAATAAATTGTATTATATGATAAATCTGTATTTGTATCAAAATATTCCGTAGTATAACTTGTATCTATTTGTGATAGTGTGCTCGAACTTATTCCTCTAAAAATTGTGTAACTTGTTGCACCGGGAACAGCAGACCATGTTAATTTAATATAAGATTCTGTGGAATTTTCATTTTTTGTTGCTACAAAACTAGTTGGTGTTGTTAATATAATATAACCAGTAGCAGATGGTGATGAAGAACTTTCACCATCACTATTCTGTGCCTTTACAGTGTAAGTGTACTGAATACCTGGTGTTGGTGTATCTGTATATGTGGTTGTTCCTGCAAGAGTTATTCCTACTTGTATTCCATCTCTATAAATTTTATAAAGAGTTGCAGCAGTAACTGGTGACCAAGTTAATAATATAGAAGTAGTATTTGGTGATGCAATTGTGAGTGTGGTTGGTGCACTTGGAGGAGTAAATTGTGTTGACATGTTTTTTAACACACCAGAATCGATATTACTAAATGCTGTAGTTTCACCATTTGTAGAGCAAAGAGCACAAATACAATTTGCTTTTACTGCATAATAATATGTGGTTTCATAAACTAAATCGGTGTTTGTATCATCATAAAATGGTGTTGAAGTTGTTACGAGAGGAACCATGCTTGCTTCGGTATTAAATAGTGATCTATATAAAGTATAATTTAAAGCATCTGGAACAGAATTCCATGACACATAAATTTTTCCGGTAAATTGTGAATCGCTCGCAACTAAGCCAGATGGTGTTTGTAATTTTTTAATACCAATATCTGAATTTGAAAAAGAACTCTCAAACCCGAACATATTTTTTGCTTTTACTCTATAAGTATAATTTGTACAAGAAGATACTGATGGATCAATATCATCATAAAAAGTATCAGTTACTACTGCAATTTGATTTGAATCTCTATAAACAATATAGACAGAAGCATTTGGAACTGGATTCCAAGATATAGAAATTTTATTATCATAATCACCATTTGATGCAACAATAACAGGTGCATTTGGTATTGGGTTTTTTAAGATACCAGTGTCTTCATTACTATCGGCGCTTTCTTTTTCTATACCGTTTATATGACACGCAGCACGAATTTTATAAACATAAGTAGTTCCATAGACTAAATCAGTATTTGTATCTTGGTAATTAAAAGTTTGAACAGAATCGATTAATGAATATGGTACACCAATAATTGCAGGTCTTCTATAAATATTATAATGTGTTGCATTTTGAACAGAAGACCAACTCAGAGTAATATTTTTTTCATCTTGTCCATCAGCAGCAGTTAGTGATTGTGGTGGGGATAATTTTGCCCAACCTATTTCATAATTATCATTTGTATCTGTACATAGTCCTGCTTGATTTTCTGATATTACTAGATATTGATATTCTATTCCTTGTTGTATAGATGTATCTGTGTATGTTAGTTCTGTGGTATTGTGTATTTGTATACCATTTTTATACACTCTATAATTTGTTGCAGTTGGAACAGAATTCCATGATAATATTATTTTATCTGTATATGTTCCATAACTTACATTTATTGATGGACAGGTTGGTTTATTAACGAATAAAAACCCAGAAGTGTGTGAACTTTCTATACCATTACCATCCCCCGATACCGGTATTATTCTATAGTAATAAATATTACCATATATAAGATCTGATGAATCTATAAAAGAATTTGATGAAGTTATTCCCAAAATTATCATATTTTCTAAATTTGTAGTATTTCCTCTATAAACAATATAATTTACTGCATTAGGATTAGAATCCCATGACAAATTTATAGTACTTTGTAATGTTTGTGATGCTGTTAAATTTTGAACACCATTAATTTTTATAGAACCAGTATCCGTGTTACTTTGTTGACTTTCTCCAGAATTATTAATTCCACTAACTGAATAAGTATAAATTTTTCCTTCTTCTACATTTGTGTCCTTGTATGTAAATGTATTATTTGTATTTAATGTTAAATTATTTAATTCTATTAAAAAATTAAAATCTCTATAAATTTTATAAAAAACTGCCTTTTCACTTGGTTGCCATTGTAATTCAATACCGTCTGTATATAAATTACTAGAGGCGATTAAATTTGTAGGAGGAGATGGAATATCACTAAATTGAAAAACTATATTACCGACAGGTTCTCCTGAACCATAAATTCCAGAACCAACACCGGGTGCAAATTGATCTCTTTGTGACATTATTCAAATTCCTCTATTTCTACTAAGTAGTCGTATGGTTCTGTTGAATTTACATTATTAGGTTGAACTAAAATTATCTTATCGTTATTTGTATCTAGTATAAAATCACCATTCGTATCTTTTTCAAAAATAACAGGTCTAACTCTTATTGAAGCGTATTTCTTATATGCCATATTTAGACCTCATCGAAATCAAAAAGATTAACCTTAACATCTTTAATTATACTAGAAGAATTTCTAACCGGACCATATAGATTTGCTTTAGCGGTAAATTGCAAATCCCAAGTTAACATTCTTGTTTCTTCAGAAAAACTCTGATCATATACTTCGTTTGGTGTAATTTGATTTAATATTATTGGAATATCTACTTTTTCTAAAGTGTTGTCCAATACTTTTGGTTTTATTGTTATTGTAAAATCTGGAGTAAAGAATGGTAATATTTGTTCTACAACTTGTAGACCGTCATCGATGTTTCTTGCATAAATGTATAATTCAAAATCTATATTATATGGAACATCTTCATAGCGATATTGAAAGGTTATATCATCATTAGTGCCGACTTCTTGTTTCCATCTTTTATTTAATGAATTTTTCTTTCTGTCAGCATCATATGACATACTTGTTATCGAAAATCCCATTCTAGGAAGAATAGTTTGAACCATTGTCTTATCTACATCTAAATTTAAACGATGAACAAACTTTTCTTTTGGAGAATAAATCAGTGGGACTTTTATTTTCTTTGTGGTAGTTCCATCGTTTCTTACGATATAAATGTTATTAAATAAGGTGCCGAAGGCAGTCACCATTTTTCTTATAGTGCCATGATAGAAATTTGTAAACATCAGTAATTACCCTCAGAGAATGGATCTTTCTCGGTAAAATCTATAATATCATTTGCTTCATTTTGAATCTGGGTATTGTCATTTATCTTTTTCTTATCCATAATATAATCTGCTATACCGTCACCATCAACATCGACTTCTTGTACCAATTCAGATTTGATATCATCAATCTTACTGAATCCTGTATTAATATCTTCCATAGAGTACTTATATAGTTCACAATCTAGTCTAAATGTGTAGTAATCGCCTTGTTGATAAAGAACATCTTCATTTTCAACAAACTTAATTTCATATAAGTTGTCAGATGTTTGTGCAAGTGGCAAGTAAATCAAATCACCTTCAATTGGTCTATTCATTGGGTATAAACGACCAGTTAATTGTGGTAGTTTGAAAGATTCTTCTCTAAATCTTTTCTTAGATACAATCAAAGTAACATTATCTTTAACTTCCATACCAAATTTATTTACTATATCTCTTTCTCCCTCAAATCCCTTTGCATTCTTTAAATACATTTCAATTCCAAAAGAATTTTTGAGTTTGCCATGTTGATTATCACCAAATAACTGGTCAACTTTATCTGTTGTTTTTATAATATAAACAACATCAATACCATTTACTTTGATAGCCTCTTCTGATAAATCCTCTATCAGATTTTGAGTAGGTTTATAACCTTGATTTTTAAAATATGGATTTGTTGCCATTTTATCCTACAAAGAATTGAGGAGGAAGTTCCCACTTAGATTGCATTTCGTTTTCTAATTTTTGTACTTCTGATGTTGCTTCTTGGAATATTTCAGCACCATTCAGAACAATTCCACCCGGTAACTCCATACCACCAAACTTCATCATATTTGCTCCCCATTGTTGTTTAATAAGAGCGGTAGTATAAAGTTTTAATGTTCTATCGTTGTATATTTCAGTATATGCTTCTGGATTCAATATCTTGTATGCTTCGAATAACATATATTGACCAAGATATGTTTGACCCTTCCAATCCATGTTTACATATATTCTGTTTGTCACACGACTAAATTCCAAAGTCTTCTCCGGAGTTAACATATCTTGTAACATCTGCATGTGGCTTCTTGTTATTGCATATGTTATCAAAGACTGACTATAGGTGTTTGTGCGAAGACCGTATAAGTCGTTTAAAGCGATCTGGTAGCGTGCATCAAACATACCAGTGCCACCAAGGGTATCATACAACTGGAATACCTTTGTTACTGATATGATAGAATTGCCATCTGGATCTAATGCGGGAGCATCCACGATAGGCACAGTTGCTCCTGGGTCTGCTGTAGTTGCTTCTGTTAGATCAATATATCCTCTGTCTATGTCTTTTTGTTCAATCTGCTTACGCATGTATACCTTTTCGACACCATCAAAATGATATTCTGCAAAAAATTGCAAAGCATCGTCTAGACGATCCTCTATTTGGGCATCATCGACATTTATTTGAATAACTGGATAACCCAGTTTTCTAAGACAAAAATCTTTTAATTGTTCTCTGCTGGCTGGTTTAGCCATAAAAAAATCTCCTCTTTATCTGTTATTTATAAAGAGGAGACTTCTTAGTTTTTAAGAAAAATGCTTATTCTGAGAATAAGAATCCGACTTTTAACAAATCATTTGCAGATAAGTTGAGTCCATCGAATTTTTCAACAGAAACTGGTTCCCATTGAATTTCGATCTCCGTAGATAGTAATTCTCCAAATTCCTTCATAAATTCTTCTTTATTTGCCTCTGATACCGAAACAGAGCCATTTTCATCCTTTTGACCATGCTTTGATACCAATTTAACTCTTTGGTCTTCTATTGACTTAATCTCATCATTTAAAGACTTTAGTAACTTTGTTAACTTAAATGCCACTGATGCTGGTAATTCAGCATCTAGTATCTTGTTCATGACAGAAACAGAATTATAAACTTCAACTAACTTAACCTTCATTTTTAAATCTCCTTTTATGCTATAGATGCAAAAAACTCAACAGTACCAAACCACTCAATGTTTTCACTAGATCTTATACTTCTTCCTTGAATTGTCAAGTTCAAAGTATCATCTGTAGTGCTATTTGTGTTACCAGTATTTATACTGTGTATTATCTTTGGATAATTTGCAATTATTGTAGAATCTAGTGGAGTTGTTATTGTAGAGAATTTTGGTTGTAACATCAATTCTGATACTGTTGGTATAGATGCAAAATTTTGAAATTGTTTATCTGGTCCAACTGCAGCAATAGTAGAATTATTTGCACCACTGCCTTTATTAAAAATATAAGAAAAATGACCTGGTATATGTCTAAAAATAAAGTTACTAGCACCAGTTCTATCTGATACTATATTATATCCTGTTGTAAAATGATAATATTGAAAAACAGATCCAATAGTCCCTTGTGCCATAAGATCCATTTTTACAGTAAGATATAATTTAGTTTTTGATGTACCTATATTAAAATTATAACTTTTTAGTGTACCGAATGTAGTAGTGTTTGTCATTGAATTAGAAAATACTTCTTTTTTATAATAAGAACTACCACTAGTTGGTGTTATAGTTATTGAATCCGCTGAACCAACTGAGTTTAATGCTTGTGGTTCTAATCTAAATTTTCCAGTAGCATCTGATTTTAACACTAAAACTTGATCTGCTGTGGAACTAGCACCGGAAATTAATATATTACTTATATTTCCTAAATCGAATCCATAATTTGAATTAAATGAAGTGTTTCCCATGTGGTTTCCTTTGTTATAATGCTATTCTGTCACCACCTTCTTCTTCGGCTGGTGATGGTACTCTTGGTAATGACGGTTGTGTGGTTGATACTATATCAATTACTGAAATTGGTGGTATTCTTCCTATTACTACTGGTTTTTGTTTTCCTGTTGAATCGCTTCCTGTAAGTCCCTGTGGTAATTGCCACGAGAGGGTATTTTGTGAGAATTGTGTATGCTTTACATAACAACTCCATTTTGTGGTAGCCACATAATTAAACCAATTAGATACTCTATTACATACTGCATTTCTCCAGTCTAGTGATAATGATCCACCCAAACCAAGAGTCCATAATGCAGGTTCGTGAACTAATGGGTGATAATACGGGAATGCACCGGCAAGAATTTGAATATAAAACTTACCATCATTTTTTCTAATTGTTCTTATTATTGGGTAATCATCAACTTCTGCAGAAATTCCATATGACTTACCGGGTTTAAATTTAGCATATTGATATTGCAATCCTCTGAATGGAATTACATTTTGGTTGTCAGTTGAATTGTTTAAATGGGAAGTCATATCCCATGAAGCATAATCTGGTGTTGCAAATCTTGCAGATTTGATAGTAAATAATTCGTGTTCATTTCTACCCAAGTCTCTTGCTCTTTCACTATTTGGTCTATCAAGATATGTGTATGATGAACCAAATACAAATGTATTAAAGTCGCTGGTAGTCAATAATCCAGTTTTATCATATGTAATTGATTCAGTAAATGCTTTGACATTATTTTTTACTTTAAACAAGAAGGCAACATCATTTTTATTTAAACTAGAAACACTTCTTGTAAACTTTCTATCCAATGTTATTGTTATTTTACCTAAGTTGGTGTTTAAATCTCCAGTTGTAGTAAATGATCCAACTAATGTACCATCATCCAATATTGCCTCTGTTGTATTTAATACTAATTTTGTACTTACACCACCACTAAACTTGTAAGCATTTATTGTTACTTCTATTGGATTTGTTGTTGATGTAATATCTAAATTGCCAGAACCAGAACCAAATATAGTGCTTAATATTTTTGCTGGTAATGAACCTGCAACATTATTACCTTGTGAATCATAAACTGAATTAGAGTTGAGTATTTCTACGGTGACATTATCTGATAATATTTTACCACGGAATTTAAAGTTTTCAAAATTACCTACAGTTCCAGCAAAATCTCTCGAATCTGTAATATATGAAAATTCTTGTCTAATACCATTATTGATCAAATAATTTTTATATGTGGTCACACCACCCTTATATGGAGTATATGTAAAAATATATTCATTATTTTGAAGAGTTATTTCATTATCTCTTTTTCTAGAACCATTTGCTATCTCAAGAGTATTAATTGGTGTTATATCACTATGATATATTAAACCAGGATACTCTTGATCTGTTATTGAATTATAAACTTTATTCCAATCAATACCATTAAAATTAGGATTTCCTGAACGCCAAATTAATTGTCTACTGATTCTTGCTGTTGGTGTATACTTAAATGACTGATTGGTTTCTGGCCAAGTATTCAATGAAACACCGTTTATGAAACTACTTGATTCGTCTATATTTTTAATTAAAACATAAAATCCTGTTTGACTATTACTGTTTGCTAATTGTTTTATGTCTTTTAATGCTGCTAATGAACTTCTTTCAGTACCAACAGTCTGAACTCCCCATTGAGAAACTGTACCGTCTTCAAATAGAACAACACCACCAACACCAACAGTCTGTATATCTGATATATTTTTAGTAAATGTTATTGTTTTTGAAAGTGCAGTATTACTTGTTCCATCAAAATTTATTCTATTGGCATCTCCCCAAAGAACCAGTGTTTTCAAATCTGTTTTTAATGCAGCATAATTATTGGCTCCACAAACAATCTTTTTAACTCCTGTTAAATTGTTTCCTAAAATTCTTATACGACCATTTGCAGTTGGAATTCCAATAGAATCTCCGGATGCATTCGTGCCACCCCAAGGATTTGATGTTGTAGAAGATGTATTTCCCCAACCAAAAACATCACCATTTTGATTAACTGCCATAGCAACACTTCCATTTGTATCCACTTGGATCACATTCGATAAAGTACTTCCACCAAGTTGAAGATCAATATCACCAGTTGCATTTGCATTTGTATTTGCACCAACGGTTTTCCTAATAGGTTGATTTGATGAATTTGTACCTAAACATATTCCTTGAATTGTTCCTGTGGTGCTAGAATTGAATCCCCAACCTCTTATTGTTCCTTTATTTTGACCAGTTCCGTCATCTACTATAACAAAAGCAAAATTAGATTGAGAGGCAGTTGTTGGGGAAATTTTTACTTTTAACACTTTTTGTTGATTTATTGTATTAAATATTGTACTACTAAAAATAGTACCATCTCCACCAAATCCACCTAGTTTAAATAAGTTATTAACAGTAAGAACCGCTACTCTATTAATTGATAGGTCAATAAATTTATTTTTTAATGTATCTCCAGTTGGAGTTGGAGATGAATTTAATCCCCATTTTGATAGAAGTGATAAACTGTTATCATCCCACAAAATTAATCCATAATTTTTTTCAGTATAAATTGATTTAATTTCTTTTGATTGATTTCTTACTGGTAGAGACAAAACTGTTTTATCCGAATCAGAATTATCACCAACAAGAATTAAATTTTCTTGAATATAAGAAGGGATACTATAGGTTGTTTCTGTAACAGGTATATTTGTATTTCCTGTATTTGCGCCTGTTATTTGTGTGTCTTGACTACCATTTGTTGTTGTACCATAAGTTGCATAATATGTTCTATAAATTAATGTTGTTGTTCCACTTACTGTATTAGTTCTATATTCCGAAAGATAATTCTGTGATGGTAAGTGATAATAAATATATGGTTTTACAACAGGATATTGTTGTTTTGCTCTAACAGGAGTTGTTACAGTTTCTGAAACATAACCATAACCAAGTGAAAGATATGCACTTGCATTATCATAAAATGCTGGTGCTGTTGGTTTGTTTCCATAGTTTAAAAGATATGTTATGTCATTTGTTTTAATTTTTTCTATATGATAGATTGTATGTGTTTTATCTACTGGTTTATAACTTAAGAAGTTAGAATTTACATTTGTTGTAAAATGTATGGTTCCCTTTTGGTCATATATAAAATCTCTTAAATCTCTATTTGCATAGAATCCACCACCATAAACATTAAATGTAGTATCATCCCATACTTGATTAAAATATAATGGTTCATTCAAGAATAAAGCACAATAATTTGTAGAACCAGAATTTAATATAGCATCCTCTAAGTATGTACAACTTTTGTTCGTAATTACATGGTTATAAGAACTATCACCAGATCCTTCTATACATCTTCCGAGTATAAATGCTTTTGTACTTAGAATAGAATTGTCAAAATTTCTCAATAGTGTAGAATGTCTGCTACTATTTCTAGTCCAGTCTATACCACACGGCGATATTCTTTCAGCAGATGGATCTGCTTCATCGATGCCTATATCATAATCAATAGGAACTGTTTTTGTACTTGAATTCCATGGTCCGGTTGTTGGACCATCATAAAAACATTTATTATAATCACCACAGGCAGAAATACATTCAGTTGGTCCACCACATGATCCACCTCCACAGAGACATGGATTATAAAATGCACAAGAACTATCGAAACATGGATCAAGTTCACATTTTCTTTGAAGACAAGATTCTATTGTATCAGTGGGTTGTAAGCAATTAAGTAAACATTCATTAGCAGGATCATCGCAATCTGTTCCACCACCACCGCCACCACCGCCACCACCGCCGCCACATTGAATTGTGCAATCAGCACAGTCAACATCGTCAGA
>B570J29032_109959519_pt1 | contig 29379 bp, 20 predicted proteins | sample LakMenEpi16Nov12_FD_29032 | JGI IMG/M metagenome (IMG submission 29032) | reverse complement strand
AGTGGGGCGCAGCCAAGCAGGCAACGGGAACCATGCGGGAATAGTTAATGACCTGTTTTCAAAATACTTTAGCAAATTCCTTCTATAAGAATGAATCAGATACTGTAACCACATTTTTTCAACGAACTTCCGTAGACTATCGTCCATGGGATTGGGAAATAGGATCGGCGGCGTGGCAGTGCCTTGTTCGGGTTGAGTAGGATATAGATGTGGTTTCCAATTTTTTAAAATGTTCCTCACCAATCTTTGAGCATCACAACACCTTTGCATTTTTCTTTGAGATTCGGCATCATATTCAAAGTCATCAGAAGAAGCGAATCTAAATTCAGGAGAAATATATTCAGATTGAAATGTTGATTGAATAAGTCTTGAATAAGTTTCAATGTCTTCACGATTTTTCGAATTCAAAATATCTGTAAGAGAGGATTGAATGGAAGAAATAAAATTTTCGGTGGAACAAACTGTTGGATAAACAAAAATTAATCCTTCTAAAATCTTGCTACGAATCGGATTGACTTCTCCAACACTAAGTAAAATATCATAAAACCATGTTCCTTCTTTCAAATTAGAAGTTTGTGATGAATCGGCATATACTTTTACAAATATATTTGATTCAATGTCGGAATCAATTTGAGTTTGTAAATTTATAACACTACTAGAACTTGGATATTTTTTTATACAACAAATAGCAGTAATATCTCCAATTGAAATTTCTTCGGAAGACAATTTGTTTCCATTAGAATCCAAAGGATAGTATGTAAATGAAAAATCTGTATTTTGATCTATATCTCTATTGATAGAATGTTTTTTCATTTTTAGCCTATTGCCATTTTTCCCAAGATATTTCATTCGAATTTATGTTTGAATTCATTGGACGGTAGGGTCCACATAAAGACAAAAATTTTTGTATTTTTTCTGAAGTTTTTTTGTTTAATCCCACAGTTTCATTTTTTATTTTTTGTAAAGAACTATAACAATTTGGCGTTAAAGCACAACAAAGATCACATTCAATAGGAAAATTGATTGAGATAGATTTAAACTCGGCTTTAAGTTCATTCATTAGATTAAAACAAATATCTTCAGACAATATAATATTTGGTTCTGATGATATAGTATTAGAATCTTGTTTACCGGACAAAACGGCTGATCTGAATGGTACTTCAACAGAATCTGTTAAATCCATTGATACTCTCAACAACAAATTTCCAAGATACTCTTTAACAGTGGTACAATGAAACTGATTGATTCTCTTTTTATATCTCGGTAATCCACTACATTCAGAAACAATAAGATTGTACATGCTATTTATCAGATCTCTCAAAATGGTCAATTTTCCCTTTGGTTCTCCATTTTTACAACAATATCTGTCATCCCAGTTTGCTCTAAAGTAAGACAAAAAAAGTTTCTGTATTTTAGAATCTTTAATTAATTCTGTAAAAATGCTATTAACAACTTGGATTGCAAAGTTGTCCTCTCCAAGAAGAAATTCAGATCTTATATCTTCATCCTCTGACAATCTCCAAACTAGAACAGATTCTTCATATGTAAAAAGATAGGTTCTATAGTACCAGAGAAAATCTTTACTCATACTAAGTAAAAAATATTCCTTATGTAAGTTAATATTTCTCTCATTGGAATTTAATCCCCAAGTTTTCCACTTTGCGTAAATGTCGCAGCAAGATTGTGTTGATGTTGTTGTCATGATGTTATGAACACTTCCCAAATATTATCAGGATCTACGAGATTGCCGTTGACATTTCGGCAATTGAAATTCAATGTTTGTCGATTATTAGAATCCTTCGTCTTGTTAATTACAGTGAAGAACTTATTAATTCCACCACCAGAAAATATAACTCCAAAATCACCAGCATTGAATATTACATTTTGTTTTAGTTTTATGGTAAAATCACCGAGGCCATTTCTATTAATACTTTCCGATGCACCTTTTAGAACTGTGGAAGCAATGGGATTTCCTGTTGCAGGAGTACATTCCACTCTAGCAACAATTTGCTGAGGACCGTGTTGATCTTCTGATTTGCTTAATTTACCTGTGACACTATTAATCAATAAAGAGTAAGTTTTTTCAGGCTCACTTGTATCGACATTTTGAATAGTTTTATCTATATCAAATATAAGATCAATTTTTCCTTGAGTATCGGTTGAATGTTTAATTGTTATAACATCTGCGGGAGTATTAAAAGAAGACGAATAAACACCACCAACTTGCAAAACAAGTTTTCTTGTAATATTTCCCGCCGGATCCGCAAGACCCGTATCAATTACACCCTTGATAATACCAGCAAGTTTAGGACTTATATTACTTCCTGTTTGTGCATTTCCCCAGAATTGTAAAGACATTTCGTCTATGGCGGCTTGGTTTTGTTCTGAAGCATTTGCATTATCATTAAATATAACTATGGATGACTGCTTGTCATTTCCCCCATGGACTTTGATTGCAGAATTCAAAAATGTATTTCTAATAGATTCAAATTGTATGTTATTAGCAATATCATAATATGACTGCCCTGAATAACCATTTGCAATATACAAATCAGCATTCTTATTTTGAAAGTATGGTAATGAGAGAATTTGAAGTCCACATCTGTCATTGTCAACAGAAGATTTAATCGTGCCAGAATTTCTTGTGATTGAAAACTGACTTGAGAATGTCGTTGATGCCGCAAACAATGCATGAGAATTAACATTCAAATGTGATGTGTTATCTACACCAACAACAATTCCGCCGGTTACCGTGAGTGTTGAGTGGAATGTATCCGGCCCATCATGCCCATTAGAAAGCACTTTGGAATTATTCCTGAATTGATTTCTTCCGGTGCTCGTTAATCCTGTTTGATTTCCATCGTGTCGGATGTAACGATCATCATGATTGTGACCGGTCAAAATCATGGCAGAAATGCCTTTTCGTGCCCTAATTATCCAATAAACTGCAACAAATTCGGATACATTGCTGTGTGCGCCTAAATCACCAACACCAAGATTATGTGGTCCCTGAGCAGTAAAGTACCTATCCTTACCTGAGTTAATTTGGGCGGAAGTAGCGGGACTAACAGCAGGACTACTAAAATGTCCCCCTATTGTGACTGTTTCGGAAAGAGAACCGGTTGCACCAATAGAAATCCTACTTAATCTATGTGTGTGGGGTGGTATTTCATTTTCTTTAAGAACAACTAACTGATCGCCACCATGATAACCAACAGGAATTCCAGTTAAAAACGGTTGTCCGTCTAATGTACTTTCAACCGGTGCATTTGGGAAAAGAGACAGTTTATTATAAAAATTAGTGCCTTTTGACGCACCAAGAAGAAATTTCTCTCTTATATCAGGCAATAAAAATACACTTGTTTCACCTGTTTTGCTGCTGATTCTTCCACGAACTCTGAAATTTGTAGAGTCAATAGTTTCCCAATCAGTGCCACTCCAAATCCACCCCGAAACCGTAATATCTCCAGTTTGATCGTCAACTGATAGAACAACACTATCCTGTAAAAGCGGTCCACCGGTTGATCTCCATCCTTCAATTACAACCGCATCCCCTGCAACAAACCCTTTGTGTCCTCCCGAAATTGTAATTGTGGTTGGATCATTATCAAATTCTGGTAGAATCAGAATTGCATTTGCTGCATTTAATTCACCAATAACTGCAAATAATTCGGGCCATAATGATTTTTCTAATCTACTACCGTCACAAAGCAACCACCCTGATGGTATTGCAGAAATCAATCCCATATATGGAGAAATAGTTCCAACAGGAACAAGTCCTTGAACATCAATAACATCAGTTTCTTCACCCTCAACCGCACCTAGATAATTGTGAATGAATCCATTATCTGGCCCAAGGGCGACAAGAATTGGTTTTCGCACTTCTCCGAGTTCTAATTGATGTGCTCCAGAATCTGGATTCAAAATCAAAGCACCAGCATCATCCGCACTTAAGAAATATGCATGACCAGTTACGAGCGGAAGAATATCTGATATGTTACTTCCGGGAGGGCCAGTCAGGTTGCTTATGAATCCATTTGCAATAATGCAAAAATTATTTGCGTCAGAAACGCCGCTCACAATTCCCAAAACTTCAGCAGTTTCCCGACTAGTTGCAATTGCAGCAGTCATTGTTCCAGTATCAGGATTAAGTCTAACAACATCACCAACATTAAAACTGTGTCCTGACAATGTATAACATTTATCTAAAGCCTCAAGTTCATTGTCGATCCAACCTGGATCTATTGTTCCGTCTGCGAGTGCAATTGGAATTGACCAAGCAGTTGGCATGGTTGTTCCGTGTGCCCCATCCAAGAAATCGACATTTAATAGTTCTGCAAAATTCTTTACTCTATTTCCCGTTTGTCCCGAAACTGTTACATTAGGATAAGTTGGACCAGATGCTCCTGACCAAATTGTAAATGATGCTGTTTCTCCGGAGTTTATGTGTTGTTTAAATCCGAATACGAGGGGCTGTTGACTGGTTGTAAGACCGTAATTTTGTCTTGTAATGCTCCAATAACCGAACTGGTTGTTTCCGGTTCCAAGACCACCAAGTCTAATTGATGGCGATTCTCCAACAAAATGAAACTTGTGGTTATTTGTATTATTTGTACCATAACCGAACGAACGGAATACAGAAGATATAATTGAGTTAGAATCTCCACTAACTCCAAGATTGGTATTAGTTACAAATGAATTGTAGATGTCATTGTTTGGGCCTTGGGTATTTACCCAAATAAATTCTTTGTTGCCCTGAGAACCACGAACAACAAGTCCTGCCTCATCAAGATCATTATCTGTAAATAATGCTTCAGTTACAGTTGGCCCCGCAACCATGAAAAAGTCAAATGTAGCACCAGTAATACTAATTGCACCACCAGCAACAATATCATTCACACCACCAAATGTAAAATTGTGCAATTTGAGTCCAGTAAATTGCCCAAAATCAACTTGACTAATTTGTCCTACTGTGGTATATGCTGATAGATTAGTAACCCCGGGATCATAGTAATAGAATGTGGCACCCTGAGCCGGAAATGTTCCTGCATATGTTGGACCCGTAACATCGATACTTAATAATCTATGATAAGCAATTTCAATTAATTTGTCTTCGATTCTTAAATCATTGGAATCGATATTTGATGCAGTACCTTGAACACTCAAATTACCATTGATCGACACATTACCATTGAACTGAAATCCTGGTGGGAGATAAACAGTAGGAGGTAAAATTTGTTCCGCACGAACTCTCTTAGGAGTTCCTGCCCCTGACCCAAGACTATTATCTCTAGTATCACTAACAATAAACCAATCATTCACTGATGGGAACGAATTGGTATTTCTATTTGAGATTACTGCGTCTGCGTATCCAGTTGCCCCCACGATGGTCATCTTCGAAACATCGATCATCGTGTGGCTTAGGTAATAATTGGGTGTTACACTTGTTCCAACTCCTATTCCGGGTCCAGGCCAAACCTTTAATGTGTAAACACCGCTGGTATCTCCATCGACACAGGTGCTTTCCATTGTCAAACCGCCATCGGTTATGCCAACATTAATGTCATAAACTTGCAGTGGATTTATTGCATCAATTATCTCATTTGTTCTATCATACCATGTATAAAATGTATCTGATAGAACAAGATTGTCTATGTTGATTAAATCGCAATTACCAGTACATGTGCAAGCCATTATTTTTTATTCCTTATTTCTTCTACTAAAATGCGAAGTTGGGAAACCTCTTGTTCTAGCCTATTTAGTCGATCTTTATCCATTTGAATCTTTTTACATCGATCTTCATACTCTTTAATTGCGGCAGTATCAACAGATAAGATTGCCCCACTTGACATGTCACGAACCATTTTTTTATTCTTTACAGGAATTTTCATGTTGCAATTATTCTGAGATTTTTAATTCTCGGTATTGATCGTGGGTCACTGGGCAATGTAGTTGTACTATTGGAATACATTACAATCTTAATAGAAAATGATCTAAACTTCGATAGATTAAGACCTGTACTTGTGTACATTATTTCTCTGAAATCATCAAAGTTTTGTGAGTACCCTGAATCATTGCTTGTTAGTTGTGTGTATCCTATACTGCTAAAATCTCCTTCTCCGACAGGAAGAGGACGAACAAAAACTTGTATATTTGAATCGTAAGGGTTGCACAATGACATTTGAACATGTACATTTGTACCTTCAAATCCAGGTTCAAGTGTTACTTGTTTGGTGATATATCTTGCATCACTTGGAGCAGTAGCACCTAAATTTGTTGGAAACAGTTCTAAATTTGTTGCGATTACATTATTATTATTTATCTGATTTGCAACAATAACATAATTTGATGTTTCAGTATCTAAAACCGGAGAAACATATTGATCGCCAATCATATTGACTAAAATTTCCGAGAACTTACCTGTTCCGAGATTTCTTGTCGATTTATTAGATGGTCTGTCGATGTTTTTGTTTGGTTGTATAGATTTGAACGATCCGTTTATATCCTCCATCAAACCCCTTTCACTTAAGAAAATTGAAGTATTCGATGGAAGTATCTGGTTAAAATTAATACGCATCATATCAAAGAATGTATTTGAATTGTAGTTTTCGATTAAATTCTCATATTTAATATTTCCTGCTTGTGGCGAAAATTTACATGCATGAATTGTAAATTTGATTGAGTCGTTTTCCTTTTTAGTCAAAGTTCCACTATTTTGTGGTAAGAATAAACTTCTCACTCCAGGTTGTTTTGATGCTTTGATATCTGTTTCGGCTTCTGAAAGTTTAATTATATTTTGTCCGACTTCTGCCCCAAAAACTGTGTATAGATTGCTGTTTGAGATCAGCGAAATGCAGTATTCTTCTCCAGAAATTAAATAGATTGGGCTTGTGAACTCAAATATTGTTTCTGTCGATCCATTCGAAGATGTTGTTATATCTGAAGAATATACAGTGGTTTCCCCAAATGGCATCACCTTTGATGGGTGTGGATAACCAGATTGTGTTGGCTTTAGTAAAAGCGTGATTGGAGAATTCGCATCTTCATCCTTTGTTGCAAATGAAACCCCAATCTTCTTTACAAAAATTCCATTTGCATACTTGACTGGATCAACAAAGAATGTTTGACTTATTGGATCTGTAAATCCAAAAAAGTCTGTCGATAACAACTCTGTCAGATTTGACTGTATTTTATTTGTTTTAACAGATCTGCGCCGTATTGTTGCAGATCTAGTTGATAAAATTCCATCTTCGTTTAGTGTATCAACTGTTCCAGATGAATTGAAAATTGCATCCGCAGCCATTGAAGTGTTTTTGGGATCGTTTGTTTCGCTGTCGGTAATTCTAAAAACTCTTCGTCCAGACAAGAAATGATTTTCTTGATCTTGATTCATGAGATATTTTAACGAATTTACTTCACCGAGATTTGATGTTATTTGTGAACCGCCTGTGCAATATGCTGTGATATTAACATTATCCAAGAAAACATAAAACTTGGTGTTTGGCTTGAGTCCCTTTGCGGACATCTCAATTTCACTATCCCTCATGAAAGGGACCACATCTTTACGAATTAATTTAGAGATTGACTTTCTCTTAAACCCTTCAGGAGTTCCGGATTTAAATGTATTTCCAAGGCTTATTCCTTTGGTTCCTGCGACAACAGAATTCCTAACATCAATGATGTTTTGTTTGGTGTTAATTTCATTTGCAATTTCCCTTCCATACCAAATCGATTCCCAATCGTTCCATTGAGTTCCGAATCCAGAACCAAATTGCCAAGCATCATTCTCACCATCAACATTTACCTTAACTGATGCTGTAATTGAGTCATCAAACCAAAAATCTGCTGAAGGATTCAATTTCAATGTCCCCAGATAATTGAAGACGCTAGATGGATTTATTGGAAATGTTTTTGTTGCAAGTGGTTGAGATACCTCTACCGTAGTTGTATAATCAAGAGTAACTATTCCATCCAAAGATGATGTTAAACCCGATACCTCAATTGGTCCTGTAATTCCAAATGCCCTAGAAATAAATGGGGGGCGCAATTCATTCTTCTCAAAATCAATTGATGATTTATACATTGGGTTTGAAATATCGCCAATATTATGTCCCTTGAATTGATCTACTAAAATTCCCTTCTTTGGAATCTCTAAATTATTTTCATCGACTACAGAAAGAGACTTTGCTTCTTGTTCAAGTAGCGACAATGTTGTATAATATTCCACTGCCTCAATTCTTTTCTCAAGATCACCAATATCTCTCATGGTGTATCTCTTATTTTCATTAAACCGTACAGATACATCTTTTTCATCAAAAGTGTAGGGATTTAATGTGACAGTATACAAAGTCATAGAGTTAGGATCATCAGGTGGAGTCTGTGCATCCAGACTAGGAATGCCTTTGATAATGGAAAACTTCCTATCTCTAGTTAAAACAACCTTATCTGTTCTTGGAAGATAGTGTTGATAAGAAAATTCTTGATCATTTGCTGCTGTATTAATTGGGAACCAAGGATAATTAATTACATTTCCACTTGCTCCACGATCTGGTCTAAAGTCAATAACATCAGCAAGATCATATCTCTTTCCTGTCGTTCTACTTGTATACGACGGAATTTGTGAATATGAATCAGAATATGAGTCAACTGTGAATGGTCCTCTGACACCCGTTCTATTGTAAATGACAAGAGATGCTTCAAATGGTCCGGTCACTCCAGTAACACCGGATGAAAGCACCAATCTAGACCAGTCGTAAAGGTTGTCTCTCTGTCCGTTATCAAATGTAAAATATTGCTTCAATTGCGATCTTACATCTTTTGTTCCCGTGATAGAAAGTATCTCAACAACATCAACCTTTCCACCAAGGTATAGAACTGTATTCGAATACTGATCTGATGTCAGTCCACTAAACTGACCAGTAAACCCACCAGCAGTTGGTCCCATTTCAATTATATCTCTAACTTTAGATCTTAATTGAGAACCATCAATAGCCGAAACATCTATACTAGTAACGATATACGCCTTTTGTCCCTGCGTTACACCGATTCCCTCTAAAGTCAAATCAAGTGTTTGGGATGAAGTTTTATATGCCGTTCCGCCTATTGCAACACCATTACTATTAAATACAATCACATCTTCATCTGGCAAATTTGTGTAATCTGCCGGAGAAGAAAATGAAACATTCGACGGGGATGATGTATAATCTGTAACATTTAATGTTCCTCTGCACTTTCCGCTACTTTGTACGGTTGGAAAATTTCCAGAGCCAAATTGAATTTCAAAAAACCCTGCAATAGCATAATCAGCGTCAGTAACAGTTTTGCCACGGGTTCCTGTTGGGAACTCATACAAAAGATTACTATTTTGCAAATTGATAAGTCCACCACTTCCGGTTATGGAAAATGCGTGGGTTGTTCCTGTAGAGAAAGAAGATATTCTTTTTACTTCATCAAACGAAGCAGTGCCTTGCATCTCAACATTAAATAAATGTAGATTGTAAATTTGATTTGCGGTGTTATATGGTTCTATCCATCTTACTCTTGCTGTACCAATAATGTCGAGTGATGATCCACTTGAACCTCTACTTAGATTGTAAAGAGGTTGTGTATTAAACTGCTCTGCCCCATTCAAACTACCTGTCATCCCTGAAAATTGAACTCGGCAATATGGTCCAAGAGAGCGATTGAAATATAAATCTGAAACTGTTCTAATATGATTTGAATCTCTTGTTGCATCTATCGGAAGTCTGGTTATTCCTTGAGTTTCAAATTCGTATCCAAAAATGTATGCTTTTCCTGGCTCAAGATCAGCAAACAAATTTCCTGTTTGCCCATCGGATGTAATTCCAGGACCACTCTGTATCGTAATTTCAAATGGCCTTACGGTATAGTTACCCGATTCATCATATGTTCTACGAGCCAGAGTATCCTCAAGAGAAGCATAGTCTGGATATTTTTCAATCTTAATTGGACTTCCATCGACAAAACGAATAAACTCTATAAAGTCTTTTCTAGAAAAGTTGTCAGTAGAACTTGTATCTGCTGCCGTAAATGACTGCTGTGAAATTCTTAAATCAATCTTAAATCGATCTGCGCCGGGAGCATTATAATTATATGCGCCATATGCAGGATCATTTAGTGTGTTATCATCTTCCGATTGCACAAAATTTCTTAAAACATCAAATCCAATACGAGTTGTAGGTTCGTCATAAACACGAACTTGATTTCCATCAGATCCCGAAAGTGAGTATGCACCCAATGACTGAAAGTCATTAAGTACAAAATACCCTTCTACAAATCTAACTCCTCTATCAACTGAAACGATTAAAGAATTACCAACCGGATAAACATAAGAATTTCCTGTAATATTTGCGCTTATGTATGAACCGTTTGATGCCGTTCCACCAATTTCATCCTCAAATGCAAATGCAGTTCCTCCTTCAAGATACTCATAAAAAATTACAGGAATATTGTCAATGGAGGATCCTGAATATCCATGTTCCGCATGAACTACTTTTGCCTTTGCTCTGTTATTAGAAAATATAGTAGTCCCAATAAAATCTTTTACATCATTTGTTCCCGATAATCCCGACACACGGGCAAATTTTAAACTATTAACTGTAATTTTTCCATCAAGAACCATACTACCTTCTTCAAAAACATGAGAACCAAATCTCTCAATTTGATTCTGAAGAATGGATTGTATTTGCGTTAGTTCTCTGGCTTGCACCCCATATCCAGGACGAAACATAATCCGAAGAAATTTTTTATCTTCATTAAAATCATCGTAATAAGGATCTGAGTTAAATATTTGTGAATTATACGGTGTTGTCATAACTTTACCTTACAACTCTATAACGAGTTTAATTTCTTCTCTCTGTTCTAAATCTCTTTTTATCGGTTTGATATTTTGTATGTATAGCACTTCTCCAGTTCTATACTTAAGTTGTCCAATGTGTTCAATACTTTGAATCAAAGCATCAACTGAAGTTGTGTTTCCAGAAGAACCAAATGCAACATACTCAACTGTTTGACCTGTGGCAAACATTCCTTGTGATCCGGCAATCGTCAAATATCCATTTGTTCCCCCTGAAACAACATCCCAGTCCATCACATAACCATTTCCGGATGTAATTCCTGTAGCGAATGAAACAAATGCATCTTTATAGAAAGTATCACTTTGAAAATCTTCGCCAAATAATTTTAACTTTGTAGTCAAATCATAAATTGACGGAACATTTTTAAGTTCAGTATCAATACTTATTATTTTACCTTCTCCAGTTGAACCATTTGAACCCGCAAAGTATGGTTGTGTCTGTAGCACCAACTCTCCAATATTAAATTTGCCTTTCGGATCTTCAAGATGCAAAATCCCTCGCTGTAAAGTTCCGGCGGCTGTCTGCCATTTGTAAATTTCACCCGAAGATCTAGATTCAGGAATATTTTCTGATCTATTACCGACACCATGTGCGTAGTGTCTACGATTATAGGTTTTACCACTAGATGCGAATTCAATATTTTGAGGCGACAAAACCAATCGCAAAAGGTGTCTACCTTCGGTTCCGGCAACTGTTTTGTGGGAAACATCATAAACGGTTAAACCTCCAACTGTTGCTCCGGCGGCAAATGTCCCACCAACAATTCTATCCAAAACTAATTCACTTGTAGCAGTTACTCCTGTAGTACCGACATTCCACTCTAAAACTCTACCAACTATAGATGTTCCTAGTTGACCCGCAGTTTCACCCACAGTAAATGTTCCGGTTAAACCAACTTGAAAGAACTTAAGTCTAGTATGTGGATTTGATAAGATAGGATTTCTTATTATTCCAAATTGTCTAAAATCATTATCTGTATTAAGTTTACTGGTTTGAGTGCATCCATCGGCACAATTTCCCTGAACTAATTCATCTCCGTCAAAATCACTAACAATCATGTATGCAGCACATCCAAGTTCTTTGAATGGGTTTGCACCATGGCCGCCAGGGGGCGGAATAACGCCATGAAGAACTTTTTTCAAATCAAGGTATTCCCTTGGTGTATTTGAAAATACTGTCGTTAAGCCCTTTGGTATATCAAGTTCAATGAATGTATAATCTTTACCGCCATCTATAATTTCAATGCTGCTAACATACCTAGACAAAATATTACTACAGTCAGCCGAAACACCGGCAGTTTCTCCAAACCTAACTGTGAAATCTGCGGTTCTATTTGTTGGGTTGTTTGTATTATTGTTCGCAAATCCATCCCCGTTTACTAAAACTCTAGGTTGAATACTAAAAAAGGTTTGTTTATTGGGGTCTTCTGAACCTGATATTCCAAGAACAAGTGGATCTATTGTAACTCTTGCCGTTACACCAAGCCAATTATAATCCTTAATGATTCTACGCTGTCCTTGACCAGGACCAGCGTCGAATGAAAGAATCATATTTCTGTAAAAGTTTGAATTAGGAGATAATTCGGGAGAAGATATCTGTACTGTGGTTCCTCCAGCATCAACATTGTTTACAACTATATTTGAACTTGATGGGAGAACGCATGATGGACTTGATACCCAATATACCTTTGCGGGTTCATCCATATAAGCAAACTCTATCTTTCCATTTACAGCGGCTTTTTGAATATTCCACTGTAATATCCTATCATCATTTTCACGAATAGAATCAACAAATTCAACTGGCATATACCCAATAGAACCTATTTTACTTTTTGTGAGAAATTTTCGTTTGCTTTCAGGAATTTGATAGATAAACTTCCATCGATAACCATCACTCAACTTTCTGACAATAGGATCTGTGTGTGTCGGTGGAATTAAAGATTGCCCACCCAAGTTATTGTCTATACAAATATACACTCTTTCTTCATCAACTAATGCATAAAAATCTGCTGGACTAAGATCATCAAAAAGATCTATATTATTTCTATAAGCCGTATAAACAGTCCCCGATGACCAATCAACTCTACGAACGACAAAAGAAACATCCGATCTGTTAATCCTTTTGGCTGCAATCATGTTTCGCCAAAAATTGGTATCGTCCTCTACAGAATCTAAAGATCTTAAAGGGATATCCCCACCTGTTGTGCTCGACCAGGGAGTGATCTTACCTATACTGAGATATAAATTATCATCTGAGATGTCACTGTATTGATTTACAAGTGTATCTACTATGAATCTTTTGTGATTTTGACGAAATGGATCGCAACTTGACATGGCTACTTATTTAGACATCATGGATTCGGTGGAGAGCAGGTATATTCAAATACTACACTATCAGAAAGTCTTTGTATGGGCTTCAATAGCCCATCGACAATATCAATACGGATGGAATAGATCCCATCCGGTAAAAGATTTACACTAAATTCTCTTTCGTTAATATCAAGATAAACTGGTTTTTTGAAACCTGGAGAATTGGGAGTCATGATAATTCGTATTTTAGAATCTTGATTAAATTCTGCGATTCTAGGTAAATTTTGACTATTTTGTATGTCAAATTTAATCGTAATTGGACAAGATTTTATCTTTGACCGAACTTCCTGTCCATTTAAAGGCTGCAATATATTAATTATTGGTTTTGCAAATGCCTCTCTAGATTCAACTTTACAGTCAAATTCTTCGCCTATTGGCATTTCAAAAAATGCTCTTGTTGTAATCTTCCTGAATGATGATTTATCATTGTATTTTAAGAACGCATATTTCTTTTCAAAAGACGGATCTTGAAAATCCGCCGTCCATCCGTTTGGGGGACCGCCGCCTGTAACTGAACACCATTCCGGCCATGTATCCACGAAATCGGACAATTGATTTCTCCAAATTTGTGCTATAGTTGGTCCACTAATTTTTCTATTTGGATGTTCATATATGATCCAAAAAGGATCTGCATTTTGATATCCACTAAGGCCGAGTGGCAAAAATCCTGGACCGGTTGCTTCAATAAATGCCCTTAAGTTAGTTATTGGATTTCCAATATTAGTGAGTTGATCTGGCACACCAATTGTGCCCCCATATTGGATTAGAGGATCATGTTTGTTTGGATTATATCCTGCTGCAACATTAGTGCCTATTGCATCTCCTGTACCTGGAATTGAGAACCATTCTTGCAAATTATCGTAAGTATTAAATGTATAGGGGCAGTAATGACCGATGATTGGTCGTTCAAATCTCATAAGCGCAGAAGCATTCGATAAATTTGCTCTAGAGCACCTTTTAATCAAAACTTGACCAAACATAGCAGTTCCCGCAGGATGTATCAACCTACGAACTGCTTCACGATATTCATCAATAACCAATTCTGTTTTCAAAACATAAGAATAATCTTGATAGTAGTGATTATCTTGAATGACTTTTTTATTACTCAATCTTCCGTCTGAGTTTAAATAATAACCTTCAAATTCACACAATGATCCTAAATTTGCTACTCCGGAAAACCCCGACCCATTTATGGACTGAATAGACACCGATGGAATCGCTAAATAATTGACTCCAAAATCGTCCATTCGAATTCTTTTTACCGATCCGTTCGCATTTACAACAGAGACTTGACCCTTTGCTGAAATTCCACTATCACCTGCCGCAGGAGTAAATACAACTGTATCTCCCACAACATACCCCGATCCCCCATTGTTAACGGATACTGATGAAATCACTTGATATATGCTAATCTCATTAAGAATTTCATCACCGACATTAAATGAAAATCCTCTACTTCCAGGTCTAAATTGTCCGTTTCTTCCCGTCAAAACTAATTCAGCAATGTTATATTGATCTTGTTGAAATAAACTGACATCTATTACCTTTGCTGATGATGTTATTTTACCCTCATTATCTCTCTGATAAATTATTCTACCTATACATTCAAAAATTCGTTCCCCAAGCGAATTTGATGCTTTGATAGAAGTTTTCTCATACCATTTTGCATCAGAAACTTTTAAAATATCTAGTTTTGGATAATAAATTTCAACGGAAGCATCATACAACACTCTAAACAAAAATTCGTATGATTTTTCTGTTCCCTTTGCACGATAAAACGATTTGATGTGCTTCATCAATTTCCTAACATCCAAAGGAGTTCCATCTCTAGAAGTTGCTAATTTCGTAGGAAAATTGTAAAGATACTGTTTTTTGAAATGATCAACAAAATCATTTAATGTATCATCAACATCAATTACATCCTGCAAAACCATAGGACTTAAAATTTTGCCTGATCTGTCTTTATTTTGTAGCCATTCATAGTAAGCATCTAAAAAAGCAACAAGTGTTGGATGATCAACCCTAATAAATTCAGGAAGTCTTCCAGGCACCAAATCACTAATATTATCAAGTGATTTATTTGTCATCAGTTTATCCTAAACGGAAATCCAACATCACTACTATTCCTATCGATTACTGTTTTTTCTGGCACAATAACAAGATCTATTTCTCTATCATTAATCAACAACACTTGATTTCTACGCACTAAAACATCACCACTCTGTGGAACAACAATTATTTTAATTTCTACCGAATTATTTTCTTCCGGAATGCTCAAAGGAGAAAACGATTTCAATTGAACTAAACCCGTATTGTAATTAATTGTCCCTGCCCTATTAACAAGATAAATTTTTTCCTCATTCACCTTTTTATAAATTCGAACATTCCCGTACCCATCATCATCAAGATACGCAACAACACTAGGTTTATTTACAGCAGTTGATGTTATATCTCTGTAATAAAATGATGATGAAGTCAGAATAGAAGGATATCCATCTATTGGGTGAAATATTGAATTATCAAACTTAATTGTATAAGGCAAAGTTCTTTCAAATTGTGGTTCTATACGCTTTTCTAGTTTAATCACAGTATTACTACTATTGATAGATGAATCAAGAGAGTCTATAAAAGTATTGAACTTAGACTGTCTAAAATTCTTTCCAAACTGATCTAAGAATGTATTTCCATATTCCACAATTTTAGCAGTTATTTTTGACACTAAAACATCTGGACTTACGGCTGTTAACTGCGGATCGTAAAATACCTTTGTACTCAAATTGATATATGTCAAATCAGGATCGACTATTTCTGGAGTAACGGTCACCAAATTTCTTTCTCCCAAAACAGTTTTAGTAATTGCTTGCTTTTCTGTAATACTAAGCCGACTAGCATTTTTAGGTTTAATGGAAATGAATACTTTTCCATATTGCGGCGGATCATTCTCTTCTCCCCCCCAAACTAAAAAAGACTCCGATCTGGACGAATATTCTTTTGCAAGAATCGAAGAATAGTCTTCTGATGTTACTGCCCGATCTTGTGCCTGATAGTTCTTAGGAGCATAGAATTTAACAGACTCTGTGCTTTCGGGTTCAGTTCCCCCGTAAGATGCTTGTGGAATCCCCTTAGAATCTTTAATTACATCAACCAAAAACTCTGGATTACTTGATGTAAATACTCTTGATTGCTCGGAATCGGTAGATCCAATCCCATTTCCACTTTCGCCGTTCGTAGAAAGATACACCATTTGAATTAAATTGCCATTATCTAAATTCTTTCCAACTATTCCATCACCAAAATATATTTCCCATTTACCATTTTCTGCTTCTTGAGTAAAGAAAACTCTTGAATCGCCATTAAGAACATTAATATCTGTTGATTTTGACCATATTTGATCAAACCCCTCGGTATCTGTCACTGATCTTTGTACTCTAATGGAAAGAGTGTCTATATCAATATTTGGATCTTCGATTAGAAATCTTTGTAGTGTATCTTTTGTATTTACTATGTACGATGCGGTTTTGAGAACTCCTTCGTGGAGAACAACATTCGACGCAATAAACTTCCCCCCCAAAACACGAATTCTAAAATTATCTAGAGTTACAAATGATACATTTTCCCCATCTACATTTCTTGCAAAAAATGTAGTTCCCGCATTAACATATTCTTTACCGGATGCAACAGACACTCCCGCTGGTTCTGATCTTCCTGATTGAATAGGAAACAACTCAACATTTACCACAACTCTTGCAGACTTTTTGGATCTTGGTCTATAGTTAAGGTGTTTAGCCAAGGAAACAACAGAATTTCTAACAACGGCAGAGTCTATAAAGGCTTCATTTGCAATCATATTTGCATAAAATGCTTGATAATGCGTGTTATATGCAAGAAGATCTAGTAAAATATTAAGAGTCGATCCTTCAAAATCGTAATCTTTGAACTTATCTTGACCACGCAAATAATCTTTTAGACTTTTTTTAATCTGATCGAAGTCAAGTTCACGAATAGGAGTATTAGACATTATCGGGTTCTCTTTAGTGTTAAGTCTGCTGTAAATACGGTTGAAACATTATTTATTGTATACAAAATCTTAACAATAACTAAATTTCTATCTACATTATGTTCTATGTCAACGATGCTTTTGGCTATCCTCGGTTCATACTTCGCAATAATTCGTTTGATTCTTCTTTTAATTTCTTCTATAGTAATTGGGTTAACATTTTCGAATAAAATATCGGAGATTCCGGAATTTAATTCAGGATGAAAAGGTTTTTCATTTGTTTTTAGAAAAATTAAATTCTTCAATGCTCTTCGGATAGCCTCTTCACCAGACTTGATAGAAACATCATTTGTGAACAAGTTTCTTTCAAAATTTATGTCTAAATCCGCTGAATTTCCATTGAATTTTTCCATATGTGTTTTCCTTTATTATCCACCACAAAATACATTTAGTGAACCTGTGGCTGCTGCTGAACCACATTTAACCGGATCTCCTATTCTCACTGCTTGTCTGCTATTAACAAATACACTTGATGATCCTTGTGCTGTAGTGCTTCGATGACAAGATTTACCACAACAATGTTTTTTCCAACCATCATTTCTCCTATGCCACCCTCTACTATTTACAATAACATTTGATGATGCTGATATATTCGGTCTCGGGGGAAAACATCCGTGGCCCGTACAAATATCTCTAAGTCTATGAACTGCTGGCATTTTAATTAACATCCTGGTCCAGGGTAATAACCTTTTTTTTTCATCGCCAAAATATATTCTTTATTTGATACGGGTTTTCCATTCAAATAAAACTGATTATCAATATTTAGGACAAATCTATCCCGTCTTGCGCTCCAGTCTGTTCTAATATTCATTATTAAATATTTATCGTCGTAATTACTAGTATTTCCTGAATCAAATGCTCTAACTAAAAAATTGCTGGCGAGACCGCCCACCGAAAAAGACAAATAATTTGATTCATTAAATTTAAAATCTGATGGCACATTTAACCGCTTTGGGGCGATTTTCTCAATCCCGTCTATAAATCCACACAATTTTCCCGTATCAATATTCAAATATAAACTCGGAGGAAATTCCCCACCTAAAAGTGCATATTTAATAGGACCATCACCAGGACCACAACAATTGGAGAGAGTAAATCTATCTCCTGCATTTGGTGGAAAATATGTTCCGTTTTTGGCCGCTGATGAACACCTTGTATAGTTAACCGATATCTTTAGATCATTACACCCATTATCACAAACCCTTTGATTCTCGTATATGGGAATTCTTCCAAATGTTTCATTGGTATCTTTCCAAGTAAACATACAGTTACTTGCTATAGGACCGAATCCACCAGGATAGTAATATTCAATCGGATATTGATTGCTCGTCATTGGCATTAGAAATCACCGCCGTCAATGATAGTAGGTGGATCTCCGACTACAAATAAAGGTGCATCAGGAACAATTTGTGTATCTAAATTTTCAGGAGTATACTGTGTGGAAAGAATTCGATCAAGTTTTTCTTGCTGTTCAATATTATAAATCAATTTAGTACCTAATTCATAATCGTTGGCCCCATTGCCACTAACTCCCCCATAAATTACAGAGTTTTTAAGTAAAACCCTTGTCTCATCTACAGATAAAGAACCATCAAATTTAAATTCTTCTAATTCTTGCTTAGTTCCGAATCCCCCTCCGAATGCCAAAGGAGAAACTTCGGCGGGAACTGGAATTCCAAATGCTACTATTTCTTTAGATGGAGATTGTGGAAATATTTCTTTCAGATTTGCATCAACAATTTCTAAATTGTTCAACAACTCGTCATTAAGCAAAGCATCGTCATATGTAGATGGAATTTCAATTGTTGGAATTTCCGATAAACTTATAAACTCTTGTCTAATATTTTTATTTGGAATTAAAACCCCGTCAAAATCCGGAAGATCAACCGCTACATCTTTGACTTTTGGAGAACTGCCTTTATATGGAGTTGGTCCGATCATATTAACCTCTACTGAATATTTTCGTAACGGTTGTTCTCAATTTAGACAAAAGAGTCTGAATTTTTTTTGAAGACGATCCATTTGGGTTGAAATCAATTCTTGGGGCAACAAACAACATATTTCCATCACTTGCACAAGTAAATTTACCATTCACTTTATGTAAAAAATTGCCCTGTGTTTCCATAACTGTATTTCCTTTCACAAGCACATGCATATTACCTTCAGTTTCAATTTCTAAATTTTTCCCCACACGAATTTTCATCAATTTGTCCGTATTCCATGTGGTATTACCTTTAACCAAAATCAGTCGATCATTGAGTGTTATATTCCACTCATTGCCCACAACCTTATGAACCATACTTCCATTTGGATGGATTTCTTCGAATGTTCCTGATTTATGATACCTATGAATTCTTTCTGCTCCAGGAGTATCATCAACCTCAAATATGTGTCCTGATTTAGTTTCTGTAACATGATTAAAGGGATATTTTGCAGCATACGGGGTCTTAGGTTCTTGCCAGGCACCATATAATGCAGTTTTGCAACTAACTATCTCATCTTTTTTCTTTTTTACGATAGTCCAATCGGTGTTCTCGTTTCTAACTAGTCTATTTGTATCTGGTTCACCCATTCTTCCTTCAATTGGGTAAATACCATCTGGATCTCTAAATCCTAAAGAACTATTGATTAATCTGTTTCTATAAGAAGATTTGCCAAAATCATTGTATGGAACCTGAAAAGAACTTTCTTGTTCCAAATCTGGCTTTTGAATTCCACTATAAGAACCAATAACAAATGGTTGTTGTGCATTTTTGCCGTCTAGAAAGAATCCAATAACCCAAGATCCCTGTAAAAGTCCGGTGGGGGAACTACCAATACCCGACATCGCAGCACTAGTAATCGGTTGCATAACATGTGCCCAAGGCAAATCCTCTGTTGGTATTCCATAACTAGTCCGATTATCTGTATGCCACCCCAAAACACGAACCCTAACTCTACCGAGTTTCTTCGGATCGTGTATATCTTCAATTACACCATACCACCAAACAAAATGGTCCAGACCAACATAATCTGCTCTATTAGATTCAATCATTTCAAGTCCTGCAACTTTTTATCAGGTAATTGTTCATAGTAAGAGTCTCTAGCGATTGTCATTCTCATAGTGTGTACACCACTAACAATATTATGCAATATAGTTGTAACCATGTATTTACCGGATAAGTATGAGTCTAAGAAATCGCTCTTTCCCTTTGTATATTCTTGTGAAAAGAATTCAACATTAATAACATTTCCGACACGAATAGTAGAATCTCCATAAACATCTATCACCAATGTCATGGCATTCATCCGATTCAATAATGACTGTCTACTTTGTGAACTATCAATATAATTAGTATCTTGTAAATCATTAAATTGAAAGAAGTTTTTCGAATAATATTTTGTGTGTGACAAGATATTATCTTGGATGGGATTGTCATAAACAACCATTCTTCCTTTATTTAAATGGGGCGTATTGTTAAATTCGGATCTATATGAGTATGGATTTGAATAATACGACTTAGTGGTCATTTCATGCACAAGCATGTTTGATGCATAAACTCCCATAGATGTTTCTTTTATTTTATCGCCCAAATCACGAACAGAATAACTTGTAATATTTCTCAATTCAGATTCGATCATTCTATCTCCACTAATTGATCTAAATCCTCCGGGTGCAGATTTGTATGTGCACACAGGATCTGTCGTTTTTAAAGAAGAAAGCGATCTGAAGTTAAATCCATCAAGAGTTTCATAATAAAGATAATCCGATATAGATTTGTTTTGAGGCGCAATTGATCTGTGGGTAAACCAATTTATGGCATATAAGGGAGACCAATTTGGAATAATAACCGTAGATTTTCCAAATGTATTTTCGGCTAACAACGGCTTTACTTTTGGTGTTACTCCCGAAGTTTCACTCCTCATTGAGTTATGAATATCACTAGCCATTTCTGAAAATGTAAGGTTTTTCATAACTCGGTTAAGTTTTGTTCTAATCGAAATTTCTGCTATGTGCGATACGAATTCCAATCTAACCGCAATAGCATTTGGTGCGGCACCACGAACATAGGTGGATATTTTGAAAATTTTAAACCGAACTTTTCTTGGAATATCATCTACACCTGGAGTATAAAATGTGATGAACAAATCTTCATCGCCAACTATAGGTGTATTTTTGACTAGGTTCATTGAGTCCGAAAAGACAAGAGATCCTGATAAAAAATTTGAATATATGTCCTCATATATCGAAAAGTCGCTTACCATCTTACGGAGGTCAAGTCTAAATCCAGAATAAGAAACTACTGTGACATCATCGACAATCACATCTCCAGCACGATAAAGTCTGTCTGATCTAAATTCAGCCAATGAATATCTTTCTTATATCTTTAATAATGACATCGATCAAATCGGGGCGCATTATCTTTATATTTCTTTTTTTGTCGTTTTTGCTAATTTCATATTGATAATTTGAGACTGCTATTACATCTTTATTTGTCAATCTAATCAGTTCTTTATTGTAAACAGCATAGTAGTCAAGAATACTTGCATTAACTACTTCGTTGTTAACAATTAAAAGAGAGTGGTGGTCCTGTATTTCACCTGTGTTCAAATCTTCAAAATGATGAACTGAATATTTATTGTCATCAACCACCCTTCCAACTGTAGTATACAATGCAATTCCATCATTTCTAATATGAACAAGATCTCTAGTTTGTTTTAATGGATCTAGTACTCCAGAACTTACTTTAAATTCTGCTGTACTATCTTGTCTAATCACCAATTTATACAAATTAGGATCCCAATCCAAAACAGTTCCGATTGCATTACCTTGAGTAACTTTACCGCCAATCTCATACCATATATCTCTGTATGATTGATTTTCTATCTGTAAAGCACCATTTTTTGAATATTGTGCCGTTTTGAGATTAACGAACAGGGTCTTACCACTATATCTTTTTTGAACGGATGTCTCCAAATCGTTGCTTGAAATGGGCCACTCAAATAACGGATCTATTATTTCATTGAATAGTAAAATAACCCAATGTAAATCTGATTGACCATATACACGATAAGCAATGTGTTCTGGTCTTTCACCATCTCTTATAGTGTAATTACTATATGCAGATTGTGTATTTTTGATATAATCTATAATTTTAGCACGAACTAATATATTTCGTGAATTTACAAATTTATACTTACCTTTAACTATGTCTGGATAATCAAAAGTAGGCATATTGGAAAAATACGCCATATTATGCCCCTTGTTCTGTAATAGACTGCTGTGTCAGAATTTCAAGTTCGCTAAGTTCAAGTTCTAAAGTTACTTTAGTTGGACTAACAACACCTGTTGGGTCGGGTTTTGTTGTTGTAAATGTATTTTCTCCATAAATCAGATTTATTCCAGTAATTGCACACTTTCTAATTTTCGGTAAACGAATATTCTCTTTGTTTTGATACAAAAAAGAAACTCCGACCTCAGCAGGAAAATCTAAAAACCTTCCTCCTGATGATCTTTTAGGGTGTGCATATTGTCTAAAGATTCTTGTAATATTATCTATTGTAACTGCTTCAGAATAGGATCTAGGAATCATATTGAAAGAGAACTTAAAAGATCTTCTGCCAACTCCTTTGAATAGATGAACAGTAAATGGATTTTCGATTTGTCTTTGTTTTAATTGGAGATCTGCTATCAAAGAATCCGAGCCGCCAAATAAATTTGAAACACTATCAGCGGCCCTAACCGCAGCAAATCCAAGTTTTCTTGCAATTTCTGCTTGCATGGCACCACCCTCCTCGGTTTGTGTCTCAGTCAAACTTCGCAACAATTTTCCAATCTCAAGACTAGATTTGTCTGTATCCTGATAGTCCATTTTATATCCAAAATTCAATGTACCTGGAAGATATAAATAAACAGTAGCAACATGTTCGGTGAGATTATCTAGTTGAAGTTGTTCTGTAACATATGAATCTCTGCCCGTGGAAATATTGTCTATTGGTTGGATAAAATTTTGAACTCCCAAAACTTCAACAGCGGGAGTTGCGGCAGCACCAAACAGAGATAAAAATTGACTTGCGCTTACACTACCATTCGCATTTCTAACTGACTCCACTGCTTTTGTTGCAAATAAATCTTGTAAAAATCTTTCTTTACGCAAGTTCAATCCGCCAGTTTCGTAGATGTCAAATCTAACTGAAAATTGGTATTCTTCAGAATTTCCAAGATCGGACGGATAAACGAGAATGGGTGGAGCAGACTTTGGTTGTTCAGTTAATTTTTCATGAAACAAATCATTATAAGTTTCTTTACCATAACTTGCAATTTCTCTGGCTTGTTCTAAAGACCAATTAACTGCTCCTTCCGGATAAAGTGAGGAAAGGGATGGCATTCCGCTATTTGATATAAACGAGGATAGGTTTAAATTATCTAACATAAAAGTATTTAGTAGATAAATTTCAATAAATATCAAGATGGTTACTATGAAAAGATCCAACGAAAGTTACAAAGGAAAATATCGCCCAAAAAATATAGAAAAGTATAAGGGCGACCCAACTAACTGCTTTTATCGTTCTCTATGGGAGCGAAAATTTATGATTTTCTGCGACGATAACTCGTCAATATTAGAATGGTCATCTGAAGAAATTGTGATTAGATATGTTTCACCTATAGATGGCAAATCGCACAGATACTTTGTTGACTTTTGGGTCAAGGTTAAAGATAAAGGTGGAAAAAACAAAGAATATCTGATTGAAGTGAAACCAAAAGCACAAACTAAAAAACCCGAACCCCCAAAGGACAAAAAAACATCAAAATCGAAGATAAAAGAAATACAAAATTGGCTTATCAATAATGCAAAATGGACAGCGGCAAAGGAAGTGTGTGAAAATAAGGGCTGGGAGTTCAAAATAATCACAGAAGATATTTTATTCTCGAAAACAAAAAATCAATGAGCAAAAAAGAAGTACAAAAGGTAATAAATGAGTTTAAAAGATCTGGAAAAGATTTGTTATCCGATCAATCTACCAAATGGCTTGCAACAAATCTTTCGAAAATTAGAACTCAAATTAGATCTGACCAATACAACCGCCAAAACCCCTCTCAAATTAGATCTACAAATGCGATTAGGGAAGGGGCAATGTTATTTTTTGGATATGATCCAAAAACTGAAAACTTGGAATTTTGGGACACTTTTCCATTAGTGATACTATTACATAAAGAAGCCGATTCATTCCTTGGACTAAATCTGCACTATCTTCGACCTAATGTTAGAGCAGATTTTTTAAATTCTATGTTGAGGTTAGTCGATAATCCGAACTACACAAAAACCCCAAATGCAATCTTCAAAGCCACATATCCAATGCTAAAGGGGGTATCTAAACTAAAACCCTTTAAGGCTGCGATCAAAAGATACTTAGTTAGTTCTGTAGTCACCAAAATTAATATAATCCCGTCAAATGAGTGGAAGTATGCTACATTCATGCCTCTTGAGAAATTTCAGGGAGCAACCCGTGAAAAAGTTTGGGTGTGGGCTGATAAATACATTAAGTAAAAATGACAAAATTTGTAGACAATTTCATTGCAAATATGCGAGGAAAGGGATTTGCGAGGGCAAATCGCTATCTAGTTCTAATTCAACCTAATCCATATGTCGCATCTCAAATTGGAATTCCATCAAATACTATAACACAAAGACTTGCAATGACATGCGCTTCTGTGTCTCAACCGTCTAAATCATTTACAACTCACGAGATGTCTGTAACTCAACCAGTCAGGCTTATTCCATATGGAATCAATACTAATAATACCGCTGGCGTTTCAATTGAGTTTTATGTTTTGGGCGATATGTTTGAAAAAAACCTGTTTCAATTGTGGCAAAATATCATAATCGATCCAATAACAAAACAACAATCATATTACAATGATTATGCTAAAGGATCTTCAATAATCATCGCACAAATACCAAACATAGTTTCTTCGTTTGAGGGAAGTCTGAAAGCCATAGTTGAATTGGAACAAATCGCCGGAATAAAGTTGTCTGAAATATATCCTTACAATTTCACTGTAAATGGTGGGTCACAAAACTATGCATCTGCAAACGAACCATTGAAAGTAAAAGTTGATTTCATGTTTCGTGAAATCAATCTAATAAAAGAACCAAAACCATTTGACACTAACAGTGGAATTCGTCTTGTTGATGATAATGGAAACGACAGAGAACAAGTAAGGTCTGTGGCAGAAAATATAATTGCAAGACTCGGTTCGCCAAGACAGACCACAATCGAAGAAGCACAACTAGACTTCGAAGAAAACCAAAGAAAACAAGCACAAATGCACCTTGAAAGATCCGTGCTACAACGAGGTGTTACATTCATAACACAGGCTCAAGGTTTACTAGGATCACTTTGACAGAAATAGGAGATTGAAATGAGTACATTATCAAATTTAATACCAACAACGCCATCGTATGAAATAACGCTTCCCAGTGATGGAAGTAAAATAGAATTCAGACCATTTTTAGTTAAAGAAGAAAAAATTCTTCTTATAGCATCAGAATCTAAAAATGAGAAGGAAATGGTCCGTGCAATACAAGATGTCGTATCTGCTTGTACATTTGGGAAATTGAATATGTCCAGTGCCCCAATGGTGGATATTGAATATCTCTTCCTAAAAATCCGTTCAAAGTCAGTAGGGGAAAGTGCAAAACCGACTCTGAAATGTAAGAAATGTAGCAAACTGAACACCTTAGAAATAAATCTAGACACCATTGAGGCAGAAAAAAGTCCCGAACACAATAAAAAAATAGAAATATCGAAAAATGTAATAATTGAGATGAGATATCCTAAATTTAGTGATGTTGAGTTGATACAAAATGTCAATACGGATGCCGAAAAACTCGTAAACATGATGGCGGTTTGCATCGAAAAAATCTACACACCCGAAAACACATTCAACACAAAAGAACTGTCTACAAAAGAAGTCATAGAATTCATCGACAATCTAACACAAGTTCAATTTAGAATGTTAACAAAATTCTTCGAAACAATGCCCCAAGTAACAAAAAAGGTAGACTACAAATGCAAACATTGTGGGAGTGATGAGTCAATTACTCTGCGAGGTGCTCAGGATTTTTTCTCATAACGACCTCTCATGATAGCCTGTTAAATTTCTTTGAAACTAATTTCGCAATGATGCAACACCACAAGTACTCATTAGCCGAAATTGAAAACATGATTCCGTGGGAGCGTCGAATATACATCGAATTACTAATACAGCACTTGAAGGAAGAGAAAGAGAAAATGGAAGCCGAAAGAATGAACAGAAATAGTTAAAGGTTAGAAAAACATGCCCGACCCAGGTGAATTTAATCCCAACAATAGAATAGCGCCAGGTAGCGACTCGACTGAAAGATCTCAGCCGGATTTTTCTCTTTTCAGTTCTCAACTAGAACTACAAAAAGAACAAACTGAAATACTGAAAAAGATATCAGATCAGTTACTAAACAACCAAAGGCTTGTTGAAGAGTCTTTGGAAAAGGCGAATGGATCTATTGAAGCAATTCAAAAGATCGAAGCAGAAAAAGATAAGTTTAATACAGAGGTATTCTCAAGGATATCTGAAACTGAAAACAAATTAATACAGAACCAAAGATATGTATCGGATGCAGTTTCATCTTTCGGTCCTCAGGATGTAGCATCAGAATTCAAGAGATTTGCTTCCTCATTTAATTCCGATTTTAGAGAACTCAGAGATCAAAATAATGTGCAGAGAGCATTTAACGATGAAATCCTATCTGTTTCTGCAACTAAAGATATGGGGTCTATAGACTCAAATCAACTGTCGGAGGTGATGAGTAAAACAAATATCAGTCTTGACAGTCTGGTTACAGTCAATAAAGCATTAATAGATGAGATGTCAAGTAGAGGCATTGATACTGAAGATGCCGAATCCTTTGACAAATTCAAAAACGAAAAAGTTGTTGACAGCGAATTCTTCGGAAAAATTGCATCAATTCTTGAAGGAGAAGGTGCCCCTGAAGAACAAGTGGGAGTATTCAAAAATATAGAATCTCGTCTGATAGAACAAAGTGATGTGATGAAAGATGATCGGAGAATGCAACTTGAAAAAGAAGGTGAGAATGAAGAATTACCCGACTGGTTCAAACAAGTTGATCCTGATATAGAAACGATGACTGAAAGTCTTGACGAAATTCAATCAAATACTGAACCATCTAGTCTAGGATTTCTGATTAAAACAATAGTTGCGACAGTAGTTGCTCTTGGTACTGTGGGTGGAATTCTCTACTTGCTATTAACTAAAGGTGTGGAATTTGCTAAAAATAAATTCGTTGATTATGTAAAATCATTTTTCACCCGTGCGGTCATATCGATGGGCGAGTTTGCAGCGGATTTTGGAAGATCAATTCGTGCGCTCGGTTTACCCGAAAAATTTAAAAATATAGGACTAGTCGTTGAATCTTGGTTCGGATCTATATTTGGATCAGAAGGGCAATTGGTGTCAATTTGGAATAGTTTTAAAGATTTTATAGGCGACTTTGGCGACTTTGAAGACCTTAAAGATATGTTCAAAGGAGAAGGATTCGTTGGAAAAGTCGCCAAAGGAATAATAGATGGTTTGAGGGGAATTAGTAAAGACAGCAGAATAATTAAATTTATCACAGGGCTTTTCGAAGGTGAAGGTATGGTTGGAAGTATCTTCGCTAAGATAGGCAATATTTTTAAACCAATATTGAAGCCTATAAGTACAGTTGGTTCATTCTTAGGGAGAATCGGATCATTCTTTGGTACTATTTACAAAGTAGTATCTCCAATATTAGGAACAATATTCAGAGTAGTATCAAAAATTGCATTGCCTCTAACTATAGTGATTGGAATTATCGATGGAATCGTTGGAGCATTTAAGGGATACTCAAAAGACGGAATAAAAGGTGCTATCGTAGGAGCGATAGCATCAATTATAGAGGGATTCACCGGAATATTGAAATTTTTTGGAATCAATTTAGATTTTGAAACCATCTACGATTACATCATGAGTTGGGTAAATGATTTCTGGGGAACATTAAAAAAACATCTAAGCGGAATTTGGAACTTTATCGTTGGAATATTTACAAAAGTTGGAAGTTGGATATGGGCAGCGATTAAATGGTATTGGAATTTTTTCTTAGAATACAACCCCATATCTTTATTGTATAAAACACTAAAATGGGTTGGTACAAAAATCTATAACTTATTGACCGGCAAGCAAGGAATAGGGGATATAATCGATGAGGTCAAAAACTTTTTCAAATCTATACTCGATGGGCTTCTAGGTTTAGCACAAGCGATTTATGATTTTATAACCGGACAGTCTGTTGAGGAGATTGCTAAGACGACCGAAACAGACGCAGAAACTTTAGCAGAAACCTATGAAAAGGGTGAAAGTGATGCTGGTTGGGTAGCAAAAAAGACCGCTTTAAATTTTTTCGGAATGGGCGATTCATCTGTATCGTTAGCAGCGGATCCAGAAACAACAGCATTATTAGCAAAAATGAAAGGGGAGAGAACTGAAGACGCTGCTGATATTAATAAAACACATCCCGATGCAAATAAACCAAAACCCGAATCAGTAATTCAATCTCCCGCTGACGAAGGGGTAGGTTCTATGATGTCGGGTTTAATGGGAGATTTATCTTCAGCAATGGAGGGTATACCGGAAAATATTGGAGAGTCTATTGGTAATATTTCAACAAATAATTTCAACATGCCGCAAATTAATCGACCAGCAGAACCAACTATAATCGCACCACAGTCTTCAAGAAATACAGAACCAACTATACGAATTATGCAGTATAGTGCACAGCCTGCCTTCTAAAAGAAACAACCCCCTTTCGGGGGCTGTCGGACCAAAGATGCGATCTTTGGTGGGGTTATGAGTATTTATCACTCATCATCTTCCGCTAACTTACGGAAGTATGAAAGTGCCTCAGATTCATCATCGTCATCAACAACACTCTTTGCAGTAGTCTTCTTGGAAGACGATTCGGCAATCTGATTAGCCTTCCCCATCTTAGTACGGAAGTCCTCTGGCTCGGAATCTTCT
>B570J29032_109959520_pt1 | contig 29418 bp, 39 predicted proteins | sample LakMenEpi16Nov12_FD_29032 | JGI IMG/M metagenome (IMG submission 29032) | reverse complement strand
CAATTTCAGATGTTCTTCTGTGTATAGTTTCATTGCTCACCTCCTTTATGTATTGGGTTTTTGCAGTTGCCTTTGTGACATAGAATATTACCCTTGTAATTCTTACAAATGAAGTATTCACATCCTTCAATTACACATACTTTAATCGGGTCTGATGCTAAACTACCTTCACTTGCTATTGTGTAGTTGGTAGTTTTTGATGATACTGTTGGTTCCGTGCAACCACTTATTATTCCGATAAGTAATGTTGCTAATAATAGTTTTTTCATTTTGTCGTTAATATTTTCCATTTTTTGATTTTCAAAGTTGTTTGATGTTTATTTATGATTGCCAAGTGCGTTTAAGTTGGAAACCACCGAAGATTGACGCTTGTGACGCTCTTGGTATTTCAATCCCCTTAGTTCGGGATAGGACTCTTGTAGTTTAGCACGTACCCGTCGTATAGATTCAAAGTTGGTAAGTTTACCATCCTTGATTAACTCGAATACCTCGAACGCGGTGTTCTTTTCATTTAACTTGGATTCCAAGGCCCAAAATTGCGCAACAAGAACCATATCGTTATCGCGGGTTAAAGGCCATTTTTGCAAAATGTACTCTACCTTATTCGCAATGTCATTACTTATCTTAGTCATCGGTTTTATTTGTTTTCGTTAGATTCGGGTGTTGCAATAAAAAAATCGTCAACGTAGCAATATGTTTCCTTGTCCAACAATCCTACGGGATGGTTCTTATCGATACCTAGAAGTATTCCTTTTTGAAATGCGTTGTTTAAATAAATTTCTTCCCATCCATCAAGTATTCTAAGCGATGCTCGAATTGCTTGAATGGTGTGTGTGTCAAAGGGTGGGGTTTCTTTAGTCTTGTTAACCTTTTCAAATTCATCAAGTACATTATGTACCAACGATAAAATCAAAGGGTGTTTGTTTTGGTCTTCGGGGCGGAAACTTATCTTGTTGTCTTTCATATCTTTCAATTACATAACAAAAGTAAAATTATTTCTCAAAATAACAATACTTAATGTGTTACTTCTTAGTAATCAATCACTTTTCTTTGTGAATGGACAAAGTCAAAATTTATTTTTCAAAATAACCAAACACACCTTATCTTTGCCACTATGAAAAAGAAATGCGTAGTAAGGGTAATAGGCCCAACTACAATGGATGTACGGAATGCGTGGGAAAGCGAAGAAGAAGCGGTACGGAAAACGACATACTATTCCATATACGACCCCGAAAAAGACGTTGAAATAGCGTGGGGTAAACAAATAGCATTAACACCTTGCATAGATAAATACACCACGGGTGGTTCGGATGTAAAAGGCTACCGATGTGTGTCGCCAACCGAAATGCAACAAATAATTGATGCGAACATTATGGTTGATGTAGAATATCACGTAGTGCGTTGCGATAATCCGTGTGGTATGTGCGATGAATTTGGTTGTTTAGGGAATGACTACCCCGTTACGTTAATGAATAAAGTAATAATAGAATGGAAGACATCATAAATTTTATCCAATTCGCGGTGGAAGAAAGTACCATCCATCACGATATTGACGAGAACCCAAGTATCAATGCCGAGCGTTTGACGGAAATAATGGTTGAATACATTACCAAGCGCGAAAACAAATTGAAGAAGCAAATCGTAACGGAGGCGAAACAAGCAATTCAAAACATATTACTAAAATGATAAAATTACATTTATTCACGCACCTTGCCCTAGCGACTTTTGTTCTTATTGGAATATTGATTGCTATTCACGACAAAATCAAATCACTCACTTGGGTGTATTTTGAAAAGACCAATTCCTACAATGCAAAAGCACGGACAATTTATCGCATTATAATAGCGTTGTGTTTCGTTGGTGTAACGCTTATGACCTTAAATCCAATAGTAACAACACACGAAATTATTGGAAAGTCAAATTTCAACAACAATATGCTAGTGGGCGCATTGAACTTTATGGTTGTTGTTATGAACTTGGTACTTGGTGTTTACATTGGAAACAAGATTTCTAAAATATTTTCTAACCCTTGATTGTTATTTTCAAAAATAATCCTAACCTTTGCTAAACTATGACAACACATAACTTAATTAACGACGAAGAGAATCACAACTTGATTCAACCCTACGATGGTTCTCACGACCCAACTCACTTTGAAGACGAAAATGAAGCGTCCATTCAAGAAGAAGACGAAGATGTTACACCCGAAAAAATGGAGGAAGAGTACTTATGATTTTTCTAAAGTTTTTTATTGGTTTTCTTGCCGTAGGATTGGTGTATGTGATTTTGCGTACAATTAAACTTGCGATGACGGAATCGCCAAATTTTCCCGTGGAAGAAGAAGAAGAGCATTTGTTTGCGGAACGACCCTATCCTCACGAAAGAGAAATGGTAGAGTTGGAAATGAAGGAAACAAAAAAAGCCTCGCAAAAAGATGTAGTTATTGCTCATTTGATGGTTCACGGGACGATTTCAAAAGCGGAGGCCAAATCTATGGGTATTTTTAGATTGCCGATGATTATTCTAAGATTGCGTAAACTTTACAAGATTGACAACGTAATCGTTGATGGCAAATTTGCCCATTACAAATTGATTGAATACAAGGGCAAGTAATTGCCTATCCCCTCCATAGTTGGGTAATGTCGGTGCAAGACCGATATGGGGAACAAATGAGAATTTTAAAAAGAAACCCGAACGCAAGTGTTGTTTCAACAATTAATCTTTGGCTTATTCCAATGTTGGCTTATCTATTTGAAAAAGTAGCGGGTATGACTTTTAACGAGTATGAATTTATTTGGTGGATTGCTATACCTATTTTTTTTATTTCTTGGTTGATTATTAATTTTAAAATTGTAAAGGAATGACACCGAAAGAAAAAGCCAAAGAACTGGTTGATAAATTCACAGTGGTTGGATTGCAACAAAGAAACGAAGGGATTCAATGTGCATTAATTGCAGTTGATGAAATAATAAATGTAACGGCAGGATTAAAAGGTTGGATAGATGGTTTTCAATATTGGGAAGTGGTAAAACAAGAAATACAAAAACTATGACAATACCACCAAAGGAAAAGGCAAAGCAACTTAAAGAGCGATTTGAAGATGGCTTGACCTTAAAAGATTGTGCTAAGATTGCCGTCAAGGAAATAATAGAAAGTCGTAAGGATGACCGAAGATTTGATGATAGGTTGATACAAGGTAGTTCGGGCTACGCATCATTGCATCCAATGGGTTTGTCATATTGGCTTGAAGTAGAAAAAGAATTGAATAAAAATGAGCAACGATAAAAAAACAAAAATCGCCCAAATACTTATTAGACGCGGTATTTCGCAAACGGATTTGATTGATAGAATACGGGAAACCCAAGGTGTCAATATTGAGAAATACCGAATGTCCAAAATAGTAAGTGGCCAAATAACCAACTACTTCACTAGCACCGCGCGTGCTATATCCAATGCCTTGAATCTTCCCATAGAAGACATTCTTGAAAACTAAGCCATTCTATAAAGCCTTATCTAGCCGACCAACGATGTATGGTGCGGTTTGGCTATATATTTTGGGAAAGGTAGGCGAGGAAGTGACCTACACGGAAATTTCAAAACATTGCGGTGGCTCATCCAAATCATACCTCTCCGAAATTGTACAATGGGGATTGAAGAAAATGCGGTTACACCAAATTGACTTTGAATACTCAAAAAGCAATAGAGGGATAGTATTCTCCTTTAGCGTGTACAAGGTTGTCGTTGCCAAAGACGAATCCTTGGTCAATGAAATAGTGAACTACCTTAACGAAAAAAGCGGTAAGAATTTCACCACCACCTCTAAGGAAACCATCAAAGTTATTGAAGCAAGATTGAAAGAAGGAAATACCATAGATGACTTCAAAAAGGTAATAGATACCAAATGCGCAAAATGGTTGCGTAGCGAGTTTGAAGATTACATTAGACCCATAACATTATTCGGAAACAAATTCAATTCATACCTAAATGAAAACCCAACCATCAAAAGAGTTAGCAACATCGAAAAAACCATTGTCACCGCAATTGAAACCTCAAACGTCGATTGGGGCTTGGATAAATAGTGATACGGAAAAAGAGTTGTACTTAGCGCAATATGAGAAAAAGATTGCCCACTTTCAAACCAACGACGAAGTAAACAACTTGCTAAAGGTTGTAACCACTTGGCGCATATACCTTGGTATTAGAGAGGAAGCATCCAAGGAAGAGAATGTGCTTAATGTCAACTTCATCCGTGAAAATTATAAGAACTTCACTTTAGCGGATATTGAACTAGCGTACAAATATGCATTGACGGGCAAGTTGGAAGTGGATGCCGAGGCTTACGGCAAATTTTCTCCGTTGTACATTTCAAAAATTTTAAACGCTTACGGATTTTATTGTGAAAAGATGATGACGGAAATATTGAAGCGTAAACGCGAACACGAAAGTCGTATGAGGCAATTACCCGTTCACGAATCGTATGAAGAACGCGTAGACAACCGAAAAAAGTCAATCGTGTGGTACTACCACCAATTGAGGAGTTCGTACAAGTATGTGGGTGATTATGGTAGTGTGGTGTGGACTTTCTTGACCCGAAACAATATCCTCAATGCGCAAAACATAGATTTTGAAATAGCCAAAGAAGAAGCCAAGAAAATGCGTATGGCTCATACCTTAAACGTATTTGCAAGGGTGTTGGAAAAAATGACAACCGAAGAACGCCAAAAGGAATACGACACACTAGACGAAATGTATGGCAAGTATTTCGTGATGCAACAATATTTTGGCAAAGTAGACAATATCGATGAATGGCTAAAGCAATTCACGGACGAACAATTTATACCTAAGAAAAAATGAAATTAATACTTGATGAAGATATGGTCAAATCTATGACCTCCGAATGCGCGGAAGCGATGACCCTACATTTGTTGAATGCAACGAATCCCGAAAACGATAATGACGATTGTGGTTGCTTAACTTGTTTGGCGCGTTTATGTGTAGAGATTGTCTTGGAACGAATCCACGAGGAGGGTGAGGCAATAATTGCCCAACAAAAACACAATCAAAAAATTGATAGAAGGAACATAAATTGATAAAATTAATTATCTTTGAAAATAATAAATTATGGCAATGATAGCACTTGGAATCCCAACCATAAATAGGGCCGACTTATTACAAGAAGCATTGGATGTTTACAAGGAAACTTGGTATGGTAGACACGTCTACATAGTAGATAACGGACACCAACAAATAACGACCACCGCGAGTAATCAAAAGGTATTAACGATGCCACACAACTTGGGGGTAAGCGGTTCTTGGAATTTGCTTTGTCAATCGTTATTTGCCAAAGGTTATACCCACGTTGCTTTATTGAATGACGATGTTATTTGGCGTAAGACCGCCGATGAAATTGAAGAGTACATTGATGCTAACCCGAACGATTTTTATTTGGGACTTGGCACTTGGTGTTTGTTTATAATTCCGTTGACCACTTGGGAAAAGGTTGGCAAATTTGATGAGCAATTTTTCCCCGCGTATTTTGAGGATAATGATTATTGCTTGCGGATGCGTAACGAGGGATTGAAGCGTGATATGTCACCTTTCTTTAGCCCCGACGTATTTCGTAATTCACAAACCATTGCTAAAGACCCAACCTTGAATGGAAACTTTGACCGCAATCGTCAATTGTTTATGGATAAATGGGGCGGTTCGCCTGGCAATGAAACCTACAAAACGCCCTACAACAAATGAAAAACATACGGCTACTTTTCGTCGGATTGGCTTTGCCCATAATTCTAACCGCTTACGTTATTTGGATGGCTTGGTTTCAAATTAAATTTGAACGAGTGCCAAACGAACGCGATGAGGTTTACTTTATAGACAAGCACGTTGACAAACTTTTAGTCGTTTACTATTCAATAATTTCCGCTTGGTTATGTATTTCGATATTAATGTAACCCACGACAAGATTTTATTTGTCACCAACACCACAAACAAACAACGAATCAAGTTTATATATATTCAAAAATATGAAGACCGCATTTCAAGCGTACTTAGAGGAACTCGAAAAAAACCCGAATGAAATTTTGACCAAGGCGAATGTTATTCACCACGCCAAAGGTTTTTTAGAGGTGGAGAAAGACCAAATCGTAGATATGGGAAACCGCTATCACGAGAAACTCAAAACTATGGGTATAGTGACCCAATCCGCGCTTGAAGTGTTCAATAAAATATACAATAAATAGAAAAATATGAAAACCCCTAAAATCTTTATTCTCAAAATCAATTCCCGTCCGCCGTGGGAAGTTCAAGAACCCAAGTTGAATTATGTTTCGGACTATGAATATACAACGAGGACTTACGATGTGTGTGACTTTGACTATGGCGCACAAAAGTTCACTTTAGAAGAAGCAAGTAAAATCGCTGCCACCCTAAACAAAATTCACCTCAATTACACCGAAGTAACTATACCAAAAGAATATGGAAGCACAACACTACCAAGCAAAGGGATTAAATTATAAACGCGCATTTTATGTCGCCGTCGGTGTCGTAATTGCATTGTTGGTGTTATACTTAAAAAATGGCGATGGCGACTTTGACCTACAAAATCAAAACACCTATTTCAAAAGTACCATTGATAAAAATGGTAGAGAAATAGTAGAGCAACGACAACAAATAATGAGTTTGAAAGTTGCGCTCAAGAATAACCTTTTGGAAAAGGAAAAGTATATGAAGTCAATTTCTAGCCAAACCAAGGTGGGTACAAAAACCATTATTGAGAAAGTGTTTGTGCCTTACGAAGTTGAAAAGAAAATCTATGTAGATAGCAATACTTTTGATACGACATACTATGTGAAAACACCAATTCCCGTGAGTTGGAAAGACTCTTGGAATTTCTTTGGCGGTGTAGTTAAACACGATGGTTTTCACATTGATAGTTTTGGCTCGGAGAACAAAATGCGAATTACGATTGGAGAGAAAAAACGCGGGATATTCCGCAAGGCCGAACCGATTGTAGAAATCAAAAATGAGAACCCAAAAACACGGGTGACGGCGATGACTAACATCACCATAAAACAAAAACCGCCCTTTTATCAAAGGTGGTGGTTCGTTGGTAGTTTGGCTTTAATGATAGGAAAAATTTTATTATGATACACGAACCACATAACCGAGTTGATGTCACCACACCCCAAGGGGATGGTGTAATTTGGCTAGTTACGGAGTACGGACACGAAACCGATACGATGTACACAATCATTTTGAACAATGGTGAAATTTGGCAATTCACCCATAAGGACATTCGCGTTAAAGACAATGTAACCTTTAACCGAGTGTTTACAAAAACCGAAAAGCCTAAAGTTGGTACGGCGGTGTTGAATAAATATTTTTCATCCGAAAATCCCGCTAGTGGAACTAGGTAAATTATGAAGACGGCAATAGTTATTGGTGCGAGTGGTATGGACGGCTCATTAATGAGTGAGTTATTGCTTCGCAAAGGGTATATGGTTCACGGAACTTACAATACCAACAAGCGTTGGGTGGAGAACTTGTTTCACCCGAATTTCACTTTGCATCATTTTGACCTAGGACGGCAAGAGTTATTCCACCAATTTGTATTGAACATCAAGCCCGATGAAATTTACAACTTTGGAGGTGTTACATTTTCACCCGATAGTGAGCGATTGCCCGACTACACCAAGGAGGTGAATTACAATGCCGTAATGAAGATTATGGAGGTTTGCTTTCACAACGACATCAAGTTTTTCCAAGCATCGTCGAGCGAAGTTTTTGGCAACATCAAGAATATGGAGTTGAACGAGCAAAGTGCAAAATTTGCACATACCCCATACGCCCAAGCCAAAAAGAATGTGGATTCGTATATGGCTTATATGAGAGAACAAGGTGCTAAATTCTACAATGCTATTTCATTCAACCACGAGTGTGAACGAAGAGGTAAGCATTTCGTCACCGCTAAAATTTGCAACTTCGTCAAGGAGTTACGACACGGGGGTTCGCCCAACTTTTTGAAACTAGGGAGTCTTGATTCAAAACGCGATTGGGGTTACGCACCCGACTTTGTAGAAGGGTTCTATGCGCAAATGCAAGGAGAACCTACCGACTTGGTATTCGCTACGGGTATAGTCCATAGCGTACAAGACATATTGGAGTGCGCCTTTGCCCCGCACGGATATAAGTGGCAAGATTACGTCACCATCGATAGCACTTTCATTCGTAATGATGAGAGAAACAATATTTGGGGTGATTATTCCAAAGCCAAAGAAACAATTGGGTGGCAACCAACAACTAAATTTGAAGACTTTATATACAAAATGACACTATGAGCATACATTCCTATTCCCAATTTGGCGAAGACGCATTCATCGCCCAACACTTTGACCCCGAATACAAAGGTATTTGCATTGACATTGGCGCAACCGATGGAATTGGAATGTCCAACACTTACCACTTTGAGCAACACGGGTGGAAGGCGATTTGCGTAGAGGCCAACCCCGCTATGATTCCGTCGCTTACTCAAACACGAGCCAATGCCGTACATTGCGCGGTTGGGCAATACAACAACAAAGAGGTGGAGTTCAAAGTAGTCACGCTAGAAGGCGGAAACCAAACGGCAATTAGTGGATTAGAACTAGACCACCGATTGATGGAGAGCCACGCGTTCTTAAATCCACAAGTGAGCATCGTGAAAGTTCCCGAAAGAACCCTAGATAGCATTATTGAGGATTTTGATTGGGTTACTCACATCGACTTTGTATCGATTGACACGGAGGGTACGGAATTGGATGTCCTAAAAGGATTTGATATTCCCAAATGGAACGTGAAGATGTTTTGCATCGAGAACAATTTTAACGACCCCGAAATTGAACAATACCTAGCAATGTTTGGTTATCGCAAAGTAAGGCGACACGAAGTAAACGACTTTTATACATTATGAGCAACAATTCAATAGACAAAGGAACACAAGGATATTTAAATTCTATGAGCCAAAAGGCGATGGAAGAATATGTAAATCCCACAATGAATAATATGAGCCACAAATTAATAAATCTAGGAAGTATGTACACTTCCGACTTTATCGAGAATCCAAGCGAAGCGAATGGTCGTAAAACATATTCACTTGATTTGGTTTGGAACGAAAAGTTAGGATGCCCAACTTTGACCGAGCAACCGAGCGGTGAAGAAATGTGGGGTAAATATTGGTATAAGAGCGGTACAAATAGGTCAATGAAAATTGCTCTTTCGGATGTTGTTGAAGGTGTCTTATCGCACAAGAATATGAAACACTATTTGCTTGACAAAAAGAAAGTTTGGCTTGATATTGCTTGTAACGATGGCACTCTTTTATCTTATGTAGATAGCAAAGCGTTTTTTCTTGTTGGAATTGACCCAATTGAAGATAAATACATAGACGAGGCTAAAAAATATGCGGATAGCGTAGTTCAAGATTATTTCACCTACGACGCTTGGGGAAGAGCCAACTCACCAAAGAAGGCCGACGTGGTTACGAGTATTGCGATGTTCTACGATTTGCAAGACCCATTCACTTTTGCACAAGACGTGGAGAAAGTGTTGGATGACTATGGTATTTGGGTGTTACAACTTTCGTACACTCCGCTTATGATTAAGCAACTTGCCTTTGATAATATTTGCCACGAACATTGGGCTTACCACAACCTTTCTAGCGTTCAAAGAATCCTTGCTACGGCGAATATGAAGGTATTAAATGCCGAGTTAAACGATGTCAACGGCGGGTCAATTCGTATTTACGCGGTCAAGAACAATGCGAATATGAATCTTTTTGGTAGTGCGCCCAAGCGCGACGTATGGGCGATGAATGTCCAAGCGTTGTTTAATAACGAGCATCATTATGAGAATTTACCAACGTGGCTAGATTTTGCCAACAATGTTTCAATCTTGAGAATGAAAACTACCGACTTTATTGATAGGGCGAATCGTGAGGGTAAAAGCATTTGGGGTTATGGCGCAAGTACAAAAGGGAATACTTTGTTGCAATACTTTGATTTGGATAATACCAAAATAGAGGCCATAGCCGAACGCAATCCCGACAAATGGGGATTGCACACGATTGGAACGAACATAGTCATTAAAAGCGAAGAGGATATGCGTGAAGCACAACCCGACTATGTGTTGGTATTACCTTGGCACTTTATTTCGGAGTTTTTAGTGCGCGAAAGTGAGTATTTGCAAAAGGGCGGTGCGTTCATCGTTCCTTGTCCAAACTTTAAAGTTTACACTAAGGAGGATTTGAAATGAAAGTAACCATAGGAAACTTGATTGACCAATTGAGCATCGTCAACATAAAGATTTGGATGGCGGAGGATGTGAAACGCGACCCCAATGCAACGGATGCCGACATTGCCAAGGCCACGCGAACGACCAACATTGCCAACCAACAACGCAACGACTTGATTCAAGCCATTGATGAAGGTATGAATGCAATAGCCAAAGGAGAAACCCAAAAACTTTACAAGCAAGGGGAGAGCAAGATGTATGGCAAGTAGCATATTGGTAAGTGGCAAGTTGGGTGATTTGATTCATTCGATGTATGTTTCAAAGCACCTCATAGAGCGACACAACATCCGTACTAAAATATACATTACGGAAACCATAGAGCCGTTTGAAAACGGGGTGCATAACACAAGGGCGGAACTACGCCCCATAATCCGACAACAAAGAGGTAATGATGGTTTTGAAATATGGGAAGGGCAACCGATTGAATACAACACAACGCTATTTCGCAATAGCCCACTTTTGTATCGTCGGTGTTGGACGGAAATAATGTGCAATTTATTTTTCCCAAACGAAGAGCCAATAAGCGGTGGATGGATGACTTACAATGAAGTTCGTAATTGGGATTCTACACTAGTCATTAATCGTCGCTACAAAAATCCAATGAGCGACCATATTCGGGATTCGTACTTATTGCAAATTCAACAACACGAAAATAGAATTTTTTTAGGAAGCCAAGCGGACTATGAAGCGTTCCCGTTAAAGGAGTATTGCAATTTGGTTATACCCGCAAATATGGAGGATTGGTTTACTTACATTGCCAAGTGTTCAAAGTTTATGGGAAATCAAAGCGCACCGCTTGCAATAGCAAGTGCTTTAAACACACCAAGGGTGGCGGAATTGCTACCTACACAATACCCCGATTGGGTGCATTATTGGGGTGAAGAAAAGTATGGTGACATTTATTTTGTGCAATAGTTTGTTATTTTCTAAAATAACCTATATTTGCACCTATGTCAACCAAATTAGAGTTTATACATAAGTATTCACTAGCGGAATATTCTACCATCAAAGGTGGTAAAATGTTATTGAAAGATGGTCAACCTTGTAAGTGTCACAAGGTTGGCCCTAACATCCTACCCAACAATTTGTCGGGTGATTTAGTACCCGTTTATGAGCATTGCACTACACATTGCACGAGGGCGTTATTGGCACTTGAAGAAGGTGTGATAATGTACATTCAAACGTGCGAAGTGCAAGCGCAAAAGTTTCCAATGGAAAATGCGGAAGCAAAATCCAAGATTGAAAAATTGTAAAAAACCACCTCCCTAAAATATGAAACAAATGAACTTATTCGGGTCATTGTTTGCGCCCAACAACGAAGAAAAAAAGTATTCTTCTAAAATTGAAGCACCCGTGTACGAACCAAAAAATGCAAAACCGCATATTTTAGAATTGGTCAACAAAGAGAAAACTCATAGGTTGATGCGAGAAATAGAAAACTCCAATTTACCCATAGAAGAAAAGACTTTTTTGATTGATTCGGCGAGAAGGCACAACGTATTTAATTATGCAAAAATCGCGGACTATTACGCACAAGCGTCACCCGAAATGCAACACTTGATGGAACGAAGTGCCTTGGTAATTATTGATTTTGAAAAAGCGGTGGAATATGGGTATGTGAAATTGTGTGATGAAATACGAACACAATATTTGGAGGAATACGGAGAAACCGATAATGGAGAATAAAGATTTTGCGGTTTTTATTATGGTGTATGGTAGACCCGAAAAAAATTGGACTTACGATACCTTAAAAAAATGCGGGTATAGTGGTAAAATTTATCTTGTAGGGGACAACACCGATAGCACTATTGATGCGTATAAATTAAAGTATGGGGAGGAGTTGTTGGTGTTTGATAAAAAAGAAGTAGCCAAAAAATATGATGCGGGTGATAATAGCGGTGATTTGCGGAGTACGATGTATAGTGCCAACACAATATTTGAACTAGCGAAGGAAAACGGGGTCAAGTATTTTTGTTTGATGTGTGACGATTATTATTACTTTGGGTATCGTTACGATACGGGTGCAAGGATTATTAAAAACTTGGATGCGGTATTTGATAGTATGGTTGAATTTTACAAAAGCACCAATATAAAAACTATTGCGTTTTCGCAAGGTGGCGACCACATCGGCGGATTCAATAGTACTTTCCGTAGAAAGGCTATGAACTCTTTTTTTTGTTCGACGGATAGACCTTTTGAATTTATGGGTAGACTTAATGAGGATGTAACCACCTACGTTAATTTAGGTGGTAAAGGGGATATTTTTTGCACTTTCCCATTTTTACAATTAGACCAAAAAGACACGCAAAAGTCAAAGAGTGGATTGACCGATGTTTACCTAGACAATGGTACTTACGTAAAGTCGTTTTTTTCGGTGATGTACAATCCCTCTTGCGTTAAAGTTTCGGTGATGAATGCAAACAATAAACGGATTCACCACTCGATAAAATGGGTTAATACAACCCCAATGATAGTGAGCGATAAATACAAGAAAAAACAAATATGACAAAGAAAATATTAGCCTATATGGACTTTATGTGTCCCACGGGTTTCGGAACTGTTTCCCACAACGTAATGGATAGATTAACCCCTTGGTTCAAGCGGGTTGGTATTGAAGTTGATGTGGCTTGTTTGAATTATGGCAATCGTCAAACCGAACAATATAATGACCAAATTATGGCCGTCAATCCAAAGATGTTCGCTCGGAATGAAGAGGACTATTACTATCGTGATGGTATTCTCAAGATGTTGCAAGTGGGTGACTATGATTTGCTATGGTGTATGAATGATGTACCCGTGCTAGGGCCTATGTCACCAATTCTTCGCCACCTCCGTCAACAAAAGCAATTCCAAAAACAAAAGGAGTTCAAGATGCTAATGTACACCCCGATTGATAGCGTTCCATTTGCGCGTTACTTTAAGGATTTAGATGTATGGGACGAAGTGTACACCTACACCGATTATGGTCGTAGAGAGGCGGAGAAAGCCTTTCAAAAGGTCAATAAGCGCAAAATGAAGGTGGGCATTATTCCGCACGGAATGAATAGGTACGAATTTCAACCTTTGTTTGACAAGGAGTCATTGCGCGTCAAGTACGACATACCACAAGGTATGTTTTTATTTGGAAATGTAAATAAGAACCAACCGCGTAAAGATATTGGAACTACCTTGTTAGCGTTCGCCGAATTTAAGAAGTGGTTTGAAGCCCAACCGCCTAATCCAAACTTGCCTAGCAAAGTAGGTTTGTATTTGCATTGTTACCACTCGGACAAAACGGGTATAAAATTGCACGTTGCTTGCGAACGCCTAGATTTGATTATGGGCAAAGATGTGTTTTTGCCAATCGAGGATAAATACAACAACAATTCGTATTCGACCCAAGAAATCAATGAGGTGTATAATTGCTTAGATGCGTTTGTGAGTACGACGACCGCCGAAGGGTGGGGATTGACCATCACGGAGGCTATGAGCGTTGGTTTGCCCATTATTTGTGGCAATCATACTTCGCTTACCGAAATGACCGATAATGGAGAATTGGTGTACATCGTGAACGACTTAATTCCTCACTTTCAAATTGAAGATGCGGAAAATGTGCGGATGGTGTTAAATCCAAAAGCCGTTACCGAACAAATGATAAACGTCTTTAATGATGCGCCGTTAAAAAAATGGTCGGTGAAAAACTACCAACACAAGTTTGAAGAATACAATTGGGATAAAATTGCCGACCAATGGAAAATTTCACTCAAAAGATTATTGAAGATATGAATTACTTCTTAATCGGGTGTGGGATTGACAAAAGCAATCACTTGGTGCTAGTAAAAGCGGACACCTACGAAGAAGCGTGTGCCAAAATAAAAGCAAAATGTGCCGACTACGAAGTGTTCGTGAACGCTACGATAGAATAATTTTTTGCAAAAGTTTGTTATTTTAGAAAATAACCATAAATTTGAATTGTCAAATAAATATTAAATATGTTCAATACTAAACAAGCACCAATGGAAACGGAAGTAAACCAAGTGCGCGATGTTGTGGCAAACCAAGTTTACCGCACGACCAAGTACGAGAGGTTCTCGTTTTTAGACGGAAACCGCAACCTTAACCCAATGCACTTCGAGAGATTGAAGACCGCAATTGCGACGATGGACTTAACCGAGTCTAATCCGATTCTAGTCAATGATGATTTTGAAATCATTGATGGCCAACACCGATTCGAGGTGTGTAAATATTTGAAAAAGCCAATTTACTATTTGCAAAAAAAAGGCTATGGATTGAGAGAGGTGCAAATGCTTAACGCCAATATGAAAAATTGGAGGTTAGAAGATTATGTAGAGGGATATTGCGATTTGGGTAATGAGGAATATTTGTATTTGCGTTCTTTCCTTGCACAACACAAATTGGGTATGATGTCGTCCGTAACTATTCTTTCGTCTATGGGTGGCGGAAAGGCTTTGAGTATTACCGATGGAACACTACTACTACCAAACAAGGAACGTGGTGAAACTATTGCAAAGTGGGTACAACAACTTGAGCCTTTGTATGCGGGTTGTAGAAGGAAGTCTTTTCTACTTGCGTTGGTAAAGATTTACTCAATTAGGCAATTTGACTTTAGTCAATTGATGGCTAAACTTTCGTACCAACAAACCAAATTAGTGGATTGTACCGATATGAAAGGTTATTTAACTTTGCTAGAAGAAATTTACAACTTTAAGGAAAGAGGCACTAAGTTGCGTTTTTTCTAAAATAGAGTGCGGGGTGGTGTAGCGGTAGCATAGGTGGCTCATAACCACTTGGTCGCAAGTTCAAATCTTGCCCCCGCACCAAAGGCTATCCAATAGTGGCCCAAACACGAAAGGTGTTTAAACGGATGTAAATTATTTATCATAATGATTAATTTTAGAAGGGGGGGGTATTGGACTCCCTTTTTGATTTAATGGGAAGATATTCATCGGAAGTATAACAACGTAAAAAGAGTAGTTATGAGATTATGTGAATTTGATTGTTCAACGGGTTTGATTAATGTTTTGTATCACGATAAAATAAAAGATATATCCGTTAGAACATCAACGATTGCGGATATGTTATTAATTGACAAACTGCAAAAAGAAAATAGTAAAGCCGTTGGATTTATTCAATCAACTATATGGGATAAATATGTGTTTGGTGGTGAACGGAATTTTGTTGTTTTAATATGCGAGGCAAACAATGATGCCGTTGGTTATGTATTAATCACACCAGGTATATCATCATATCGGTATGCGAAAATTCAGCAAATATGTGTGCGTGACGACGCAAGAAGATTGCATTACGGAACGGCATTGTTAGATGTGTGTAGACAATTTTGCGTTAAGTTCCATCGTCTTGGATTTACTTTAAGATGTCGTGTTGACCTCGATTCAAATAATTTTTGGAGGTCGTTGGGATTTACCAATTATGCAACTTGGGAAAAGGGCAAAATCAATCACGTTGGATTCAAAGCGTCAAACGACATTAATCTTTGGAAAATTGAATTAAATAATAACATAATGCAACTACTATGAACTATCATTAATAAGTCAAAGATGTCAACAAATTAATTTGGGGTATTGGAATCCTTTTTTTTATATAAAAGAAAAGGGCGATACATTCCGCATCGCCCGACTTCCCAATCTTGGGTTTGCACAGACAAACATCCCAACAAGAATTACTTCTTGTAGATGATGTAGCCGAGCAATCCGATAATTACAAGAGAGTGTACGTTAGAACCTCCCAAGAATTTGTCCGATTTGATGTCCAAAAAACCTGTCATATTATTTCGTGTCAAATGATTTATATTTGACATACAAATATGGTCAAACACAAATACAAATACGGCCACATTTTACGATATTATCATATAACTTAATGTTGATAAATTGCTAATCGTACTATGTGATTGATATTCAAGAGAATTGTGATGTTGATAAACATATATAAGTGAAAACAAAAAATCGTAAAATCAACTAAAATCCAATGGTTAAAAAATATTTAAAGGGTGGCAAAAGCGAGGGTATGTCGCTAAGTGAAGTTGCAAAAGTTCACAATATGAATGCCGAGCAATTAAGACCCCAACTTCAAAAGGGAATTAAGCACGAACTTGAACACACGGACAAGATAACCGATGCACGAAGAATTGCCCTAGACCATTTGGTAGAGTTCCCCGATTATTACGACCGCTTGGATAAGATTGAAAAGATGCACTTGGGCGGTGATATGTCAAAACACTTAGCACCCAACGGGAAACCTAGTAACCTTACACACGAGCAATGGCACTTGGTACGCACACCCGAATTTAAGAATTGGTTTGGGGATTGGGAAAACGACCCAAAGAACGCGAGTAAGGTTGTAGATGATAATGGTGAGCCGTTAGTGGTTTATAGAGGGGATAATGCCAATGCTAAAAAAGGATTTGTTTTCAAAACGGGTTTCAATAGAATGGGATTTATTAATAAAGATAGATTGCCTAATCAATATTTCCATTATTTTGTAAACAACTATGATGTGGCTTTAGGTTATGGGCAAAATCAAATAGAAAGCCATAACGAAAAAGTTGAGGAAACGGGGAAAGGTAAATTGTGGGAAGCAAAAGTGACACCTTACTTTTTAAATATTCGGAATCTAATAGATATTACGCCTAATAATCCATCATTTCCCACTTTTAAAGAATTTGAGAATGAATTAAAAAATGAAATGGGGGAAGAGTGGTTTCAACATTGGAAATATCAACACCCTTATAATTATGGAACACGAATAAGCAATAGTTATTTGAATAAATTGTTTGAAGACAAGTTGGGTAAAGATTATTTAGAAGATAGGTACATTTCTAAATGGCAAAAGGAAGGATTCGCAAATAATAAAACAAATAAAGATTCATATGAATTTTTTATTGAATTTAAAAATAGGAGTTCTTCTAGCGATATTCTTAATAAAGTAGTTCGTAGTATGTTAGAAAAGAATGTTGATGGTCTTGTGTTTTTGGAATTAACTCATTGGGATGGTGGATTTTGGGGCAATTATAAAAAATATGAATCGGGGGAATTAAAATATGATTACAAAAGATGGATAGAAAAGCCAAAAGTGTTTGCGACTTTAAATTCCAATCAAATCAAGTTAGCCGATGGCACGAACACTACATTCGATGGTGAGAACCTCGATATTAGATATAAGCGTGGTGGACGCACAATATCGCAAACACCCGCACCCAAGTCGGATAGAGTCGTTGGTAGCAAAACAAACCCAAAAGGGAGTGCTAGTGATAGTAAACTAGGGAAATCAATTAAGTTCAACGATAGCCTAGAAAAAGCCATCCAAAACAAAGTGGATGCGTATAACGAAAAGCATTCGAGCGACAAAGTGAGTTTGTCAACGGCTAAAGCGATTGTAAGGCGCGGTATGGGTGCATATTCGACATCACATAGACCAACCATAAGCGGAGGTGCGCCTAATAGTCGCCAAGCGTGGGGATTGGCTAGATTGAATAAGTTCTTGCTAAAAAAGGCGGGAGTGAAAGTGAAAAGTGCTTATATTCAAGATGATGATTTGTTGAAGTACGCCAATGGTGGCGAAGTAGTCGCAAAAAATGAGGATATTCGTAGTAATTTTAATACAATGGACAAAGAAGTAAAACACACTATGGGAAAAGCGGGTGGCTATTTAGTTGGTCGTCGTCACACCGAAGGCGGTATAAAGGCAATGAACAAAGCAACGGGACAACCTTTGGAAATGGAGGGCGGTGAAGTTGTAATCACGCGCAATGCCGTGTCGGATTCAAAGACGAGAGAGTTTGAAGGGCAAATGCTAACAAACCGCGAAATTTTGTCAAAAATCAACGAGAGTGGTGGTGGTGTTTCTTTTGAAGACGGCGGTGAGGTGATGGTATGTGGCAACCAATACAACTATGGGGGTACTCTTATGTCCGACCACGATATATTGCATCAAATGGCCGTTGGTGGCGAATTAGATGATATGAATGAAATGGAGTTTGAGTATGGCGGTGATGTATCGGATTTCAAACTAAAGAATAAGATTGTATTTCCAATCAACGATGTAGATAGCGCATATTATGTAAACATTTTTGAAGACCCTATGGACTTACAAATATTTAAGGTTGATGTAAGCGTTAGAGGTAGTGGAAGACCTATTTTTAAGGGATTTACAAAATGGTCAAAAGATGAGTTCGTATCGAAGAGAAGTTATCAATTCTACAACCGAAAAGATTTTTTGACTCTCATTGAACCGCAGGCGCAGACTTATGGGGTGATAACTCCAAGACCATTTACCCAAATACCAAAAAAATCTATGCTTATACCTAGGATGCCAAATACGAGGGCTATGTATGATAGGTTTACTTCAATTTTGGACGTTGGGATGCAAAATGTGCCATCTCAATATAATACCGACGCTAAAACTAAATTTAATTGGCTTCTTGGTAATCCTACTTTCCAAGAGAATATTATCGAGTTTTTTGATGAGTGGGCAATACAAGAGCCGAACTTTATTTATGAAGAGGGTGTCAAAAAGAAAGTTGTCCGCGCTAAAAAAGAAGATAAGTTCCAATATGGTATTGAGTCTATAAAGTTTGGTAAAAGTTGGGAGGATGAATTGAAGCCTTACAACAATAAACTTGTAAAGAATGATGGTCAAAATTCATTGGTAAATTTACTTACAAAAGTAATTAAAGAATTTTATCTAACCGATTTAACTAATCCTAATTTAAAATTATATGAAGATAGGACGATGGAAATACCCGTAAAAGAATTATCATTAATTCAAAAAAATGGGGGTGTTAAAATGGATTATGGTATAACGGCGGTTGGTTTGCGTAATATAGAAATGAGAACCACCGACCCCACAAGAAATAAATTACTTAATAAAAAATCGGGTTACAATATTAAATTAGTCATAGATAATATTGAAGATTTAGGTGGCGCAAATATTTATTACTACCTATTTGATAAAATGGGTTATCAATATGGTAGCGGGGAATCTACTTGGCAACAATGGTTTAAAAATGACAATATTGATTTTAACATAAAACTTTCTTTGGATGACTATTGTAGGGTGGTTGGGTATCTTTTGGCTAGATATTGTTATGAAAATGATTTACCCTCTATAAGACCAATATACAATATATCCGAAGAGCCTTTGATGATTGAGGATGTAAAAAATGTATTGGAATTTGATGACACGGATTTAAACGTATATCAAGGGAGTCAATTTGGAGCGTGGCTTGCCATTTGTGTGCTTTATTATAGAGCCAATTATGTGAGCCAAACATCAAAGGCTAAAACGAGCGCGGATGTCCGTATTGCCCAAAGTTTGAAAGTTGGTGATAAGGTTGAAATTTCCGAGCAAGAAATGAATGCAATTGGTTTTGATGGATTAGATGAGAATGGCGAATTGTTGAAAGGAGAGGTAATTGGAATCCGTTCCGTACCCGCAATGATGCGACCCGTAAATCCCGAAGGCAAAATGTACACGATTCGGTATTATGTACAAGACCCCAATGGGACTCTTAAAAACGATTGGGAGGGCAAAGATTTGGTATTGCTAGAGCCTAGTGATGTTGTACAATTGGAAGGAGAGCCAACGAGTACTAAAAAACAACCCGTTGGTAAAAACAAAAAAGCCTTGGGTAACTTGAGTGAGTTGGATAAAAATATTTACGACTTGCAATATCTTATTTCAATGACTTCGGATTTTGACTTTGAGGTAAAGTTACAATTACGTCAACAATTGACCGAGTTCCAAAAGTTGAAAGATATTATGTATGCTTCCGAAAATTCCGAACAATTGATGAAGACTACAAGTCCTAATTATGACGGCAAATACGCGGTCGCCATTATTGAAACGATGTTTAATGCCGATAGTATCACGCTAGATGAAAGACCCAACTATTCACTTCCTAAAGCGGATGGATTTCAACCCAATGGCAACGAAACTTTATTGAATCAAACCAACTTCAATCTTATTCAAACACCAATGTTCAAAGAGTGGTTCGGTGATTATTTGAATGCGTATGATTTCAAAGGATTGAGCGGTTATGATAATATCATTCCCGTAAGTAAAACATTGACGGATGGGTATGAGCCATTGGTCGTTTATCAAGGATTAGGGAGGGTGTTTGAAAGACAAAGGTTTGACTCTTTCCCAACTTCTTATTTTGCGGTGAATCCCAATTATGCGGAATGGTTTGCAACTACAAAAGGACAACGCACTCAAACCGATGGGTATGTGCTACCTTTCTTTTTGAATGTTAGAAACCCTTTAGATTTTACCTATTTTGGAATTGACAAAGTAGCACCGAAAGACTTCTTTGATTACCTATTTGTCAAGACGGGTCAAACACCCGAACAACTAGGATTTGATGCTAGGTTCTTGCAACCAAATGTGCCACCGATGGAAATATGGGCATATATTAGAAACTCCCCAAATGCAATTACGGCTATTGCAAAGCAAGGTATTTACGATGGATTTCATTTTTATGAAAATAACCCACAAGCGAGTGGCAATCAATATCAAACCGAAGTATGGACTACGTTCTTTTCAAATCAAGCAAAACTTGCAAGTGACCAACGAAGCAAAATGTTATATTCCGCCAACCAAGGTTTCTTAATGGCTAAAGGAGGCTTAGTAAAAAAATAAATTATGTTACTAGATAAAAACAATATCGAGTCGGCTATCGTATCGTACACCCTTGATGGGTTTTCAATGACGGCGAAAGTATGGACTTATGACAACAAGGCTACAATTTTTGTTCTTGACAAAGACGCAAAGTATAATCAAGACTTTTACTATGTCCTCAAGGGCGGTGCGCCCGATGCGGGAACTAGCGTTGAATCACTAAATGCCGAGGTATTTAGCAATCCATTTGATGCGTATAATAGGTTTCAAGATTTATTGAATGAGCAAGATTCTCAAACGCCACCACCGCCACCACCACCCGAAGACCAAAAGATACCAATTATCTTAAAGACCAAAAAGACCAACGAATTTGAAATTCGCGAAGTTAATGGTTTAATGGAGGTCGGTGATGATGTCTTGGGTAATGGATTTATTCAAGAAGACAAAAAAATAAATTTCAAAAGTGAAGATGTTTTTGAAACTCAAATTTTTATTGCGGGGGAATCTACGGAGGCGATATTAATTAAAGCACCTCAATTAGATACTAATGGTAAGGATGCTTATTTTCTTATCCCAAAACAACCACAACCGCCCGAACCACAAACAATACTTCTTAAAAACCCTACTACGAACGAAGTTCAACTTAGAGAGGTGAATGAGAGTGGCGTTGTCGGTACTCAAAATATGGGTAATGGTTTCATTGTTGACCCTACCCTAATTAACCTTGCTAGTGAGGACACGTTTACAACTCAATTGTACGTTGGGGGACAACCTATGGATGTTACGTTGATTAGAAATGCGTCGATGGACACAAATGGTATGGATGCTTATGTGATGTCACAATCACCACCACCACCACCACCACCGCCAAAACAAACTATTGTATTAAAGAATCCTACTACCAACGAAGTTCAACTTAGAGAGGTTGATGAAAATGGTGTAGTGGAAAGTCAAAATATGGGTAATGCTTTCATTGTTCAACCAATGAGGATGGACTTAGCAAGTGAGGACACGTTTACTACTCAATTATATTTTGCGGGACAACCGATGGATGTTAATTTAGTTAGAAACGCATCATTTGACACGGATGGTATGGATGCCTATATGATGTCCGAAACACCACCACCCGAAGAGAAAAATGTAATTCTAAAAAACCCTCTTACAAATGAAGTTCAAATTCGTGAGGTCGATGATAACAATGTCGTAAGTAACCAAATCAAAGCAAACGGATTTTTACTAGCACCAAGTCGCGTTAATTTAAGTAGCGACCCCACTTTTCAAACTCAATTGTATGTAAATGGACAACCAAGCGATGTAGAATTGGTTAGAACGCCATCGTTCGACACCGATGGTATGGATGCTTATTCAATATCCGCAACTCCTCCACCCGAAGAGAAAAATGTAATTCTAAAAAACCCATTATCAAATCAAGTCCAAATTCGCGAGGTAGATGATAACAATGTCGTTAGCAATCAAATCAAAGCAAACGGATTTATCGTTCAAAATGGAGTTATGAGATTGGCTAGCGAGAATCAATTTGACACTCAATTGTATATCAATTCACAATCCAATGATGTCAAGTTGGAAAGAACGCCATCGCTTGACACCGATGGTATGGATGCCTATCTTGTAGCAAGCAATGAAAAAACTAGCATTATCTTAAAAAATCCCGCCACTAATGAAGTTCAAATTAGGGAAGTTGATGAAGATGGTAATGTTACAAATGAAATTTTGGGTAATGGATTTATCGTACAACCAATGAGAACACCGCTTGTTAGTGAAGATGAATTTGACACCCAATTATATATCAATGGTCAATCTAGTGATGTAAAATTGATTAAATCTTCGTCGTTTGATACCGATGGTTTGGATGCTTATCTTATCGAAGGTGATGGTGAGCCGAAAGAGAAAAAGCGTACAATTTTATTGAAAGATAAAACAACGAATGAGGGTCAATTTAGGGAATTACAAGAAGATGGCGAGATAGGTAATGATATTTTAGCACAAGCATTTATTACCCAACCAAACCGAATGAATCTTGCAAGTGAAGACCGATTTGAAACGCAATTGTATGTGCAAGGTGAAACTTTGGAAGCGGTTTTAATCAAAAATACACTTTACGACAAAGATGGTATGGATGGTTATTCGGTTATGGTAGAGGGAGATAAAAAAGACCCTACGGGGAAAAGTGGAGGCCCTCCACCCGATATTGAAAATGAAATTTTAAGCGATAGGGTTCGTATTATAAGTGAAGTAAGTGGTATTGACCAAGATATAGTAAAAAATAACTTTAGAAATGTTAATTTAGCGGTGAATTTCTTATCGGGAATAAATTTCAAAGAATTGCAAAATCGTTTGAACACCGACAAGACCGCATACCAATTAGCGCAAGAGGTTGCACAAGAAATAAGAAATTCGTAAAAAGTAAAAAAACACAAATGGATAATCAATCAAACATAGCGAGATTAGAGGATTTGGCAAAAAATTCTCCCGTTCCTTTAGTTCGTGAACAAGCACAAAAAGAATTAGACAAACTTGCCTCCATAGGTAGCGTTCAAGTTCAATCCGTAAATGCGGGTGTAACGGGTTTAGACCCCGATGTACAAGCCGTTTTGGATGCCTTGAATATGGCCGTGCAAGGGGGTGGAGTAGCCAACATCAATGATATTCGCCAAGTCGTAATAGATGAGTTAGCAAAACGAAAAATCAATTTCAATGATTTGTCCGATAGCCTTAAAGCATTGCTTAATTCTACTCGTAAAGTAGAATTGACCATTCGTAATATTGCCTCGGTTCAAACTACCACAACGACAAGTAATGATTTCTTGACGCGTCCTATCATTCAAAAGATTTTGAGTGATATGCAAGCGGAGAACAACGTGTATTTGTATGGTGGCGCGGGTACGGGAAAGACATTTAGTGCGGGGGGTATTGCCAAATTGTTGGGTTGGTCAATCATTACAATCAATTGTAACCAATTTACATCGCCAATTGATATTATCGGTGGTCAAACCATTGATGGTTATCAAGAGGGTAAATTCACTATGGCGTGGTCGAATGAAATTATTGACGACAACGGCAATATGAAAAAAGTAGATGGTTGCGTATTGCTATTGGATGAGTTGCCAAAAATTGACCCCAACACGGCGGGTTTGTTGAACGAAGGTTTAGCCAAAATCAAAGAATACGACTATGACCCGAATACGGGTACACGAATTCCTCCAAGCATTTTGAATGGTAGGGGCGAGAGAAAATACTTGGGTAATTGTTTCATAATGGCTGCGGGTAACGTACCACTAAATACCATTGACCCCGATTACGAAGCCAACTTTAAGCAAGATTTGTCTTTGCAAGATAGATTCATCGGTAGTACATATAAAGTGTTTGTGGATTACTCTTATGAGTTTAGTTCAATTATGAAAGGTTATGCGTTCATTTGGATTTTTGGCACAAAACTTCGTGAGGCTATCATTCGTTTGAATGCAACAAACCAAGCGTTTGTTTCTATTCGTTTGATGCAAAACTTAAAGGCTACTTATGATGTTTATCGTATTGAAAAAGAGAAAAATGATAAGGGTATGGCGACGACAATTACAAGCCCGAAAACAATCATAGACTCTCTTAATACTTTCTTTGAATTGTTCAAACCATCCACCCGTTCCGCACTATTAGCCGAATTGGATATTGACGGATTTAAGCGCGTTGTAGCCGAAAAAGATAAAATGCCGTTTGACAAAAAAGCACCTGACTTTAACACCCCATCGGAGGTGCAAGAGGCACAACAAATGATTTCCAATTACGAAGCGACACAACTTTCTAGAGTTATCTAATGGGATTTTTTAGTAGTTGGAGAGGCTTGCCCGTATTTTGTTGGGCGTATGACACGCCCGAAGCGTGGCAAGATGCGTTTGGCAAAGATTTGTATAAAGATAGAATAAAGGATTACTCTAAAGTTTATGATGCCGAAATAGCACCTATTCTTTTTGAAATGGGAATGAAGTTTAACTTGGGTGGTGAGCAAGACAAAAGTCGTCTTGAAACAACATCAAGGCCCATAGGTGTATTTGATTTTTCGTTGGCGAGTAAAGGACTATATCGTGTTCAAGAATATTACTCTCAAGAACTTGCCATAGACCATCCCAATTTATTTGATACATTTGAATTGCCGTCGGGAATTGTGCCACCCAATTTAGTCGACAATATTACGATAGGCGGTGTTAAGAATTTTGTTTATAACCACAATGGTAAAATGTATGTTCTTGACAAAAGGCAAAAAGGCACAACCGCTATCAATGATGGAGAAAAAGATGCTAAATTAAAATTTGCCACATCTACTAAAGACGTTTATTTGAAATTTAAACGTGTTGGTGGTAAAGTAAAGTATGCGGAAATTTATTCTTTATTTTACTATACAAGCCTTGATGGTAATGATGAATTTGCTATAAGACACCTACCCGCATTGATGACGGCCGAATACTTTGAAAGTATGGGTATTAAGACACGTGTTTATATGACAAGATTTTGCAACCCCGAAGAAACGGGTACATTACGTCAAAATGATTTGCTAACAAATGCCGAGTTACCTATGTACACTCAACAAGTAAATTATAGTGGCTCGTCGCGATTTGACGACGAGATTATTTTCGCACCGATTATAGTTAAAGATTTTGGTCAAGAACTCGATTGGAAGTCTTGTTTAGTGGTTAGTCAAAATGACTCGCACGCAATTTACGATGGCGTAGTAAAGAATATGTTGAGGAACGAAATTGATGGTAGAATTATTTCACCTTATGGTAGCCCCGACCAAACTCAAGAAAGATATCTAGAAGCATTTGCAAGGTACAAGGAGAAATACCAATTGTATGTAAAAGCGGGGATTTGGAAGAGTAAAGAAATTCAAGAGGACTCTCAATTATTGTTTCACTCACAAAGTATTAGACGACATTTGTCGGATGTTAGGGATAGTATGCAACGCGCATACTCCAATAATAATAAAAATCAAGTACGAAGGTGGAAAGACATTCTTGAAGGAAGCGTAGTTGCAAGAACTTTTTTTGAATGGTGGATGAAAACCGCTGCGGGTCGTTGTCGTGACACCCTTATGATTATGAATGCAAAAGAGCCACGCAAAGAAATGCAAAAGGTCATTGATGAATTAAAGGCTAGAATTGATGACATTAATTCTTATTTGCTAATTGTTGTTCCTCAAACCTATGCAACTAATAATGCGAAAAATGATTTAGAGAAAGAAATTGCTAGAATAATAGTCCAAAATGATTTCGTTAAAGAAATTCTTCAAAGTGAGGGATTGATGATGGATTTTAATGGAGAATACAAATATGAAACCTATTTGAACCGAATTATTACCGACGCTACTACCTATGCGAGTAACCCTTTGTTTGCAACCGATGATGATACGATAGAGCGATTGAATGAAAGAGCGGATTTATTGTATAACGACATTAAGTTAAGGAGTTAAAAAATATAATTAAACACTATGGAAATTACCCAAGTACAAGAATTAGGATTAAAAAAGTTGATGGCAAATATTGCCACATTTTCTAATCTATATGGTAGCATTACCAATTTGATGATAATGACCAACCCAAGTTTTTCCACATCAATTTTTGTGAAATATGATAAGCAATTTGGATTGGTAAAAGATAGAAGGCTAGAAATAAACATTGTCGAAATAAACGATAGGGGTGAAATTGTGGTTTTGAACGATGTATTTAAAGGGATATATGAGCGGTACACATTCTTAGGTGAGTGCTTACCGATTGAAGCAAACGAACTAATTGTAATGTAATGGACGTAATAGAAGCATTGGGAGGTTGGAGAAATGTCAACCAAGAAAAACTAGAACAAATCAAGGTGGATAACCCACCCTTGTATAATGCCATTACAAAAGCAATTAACTTGTTGGCAAAAAAGTATGGGGGCGAAGATATTGTAATTGAAAAACCAATGGAGGTAGTTGAGGAAAAGGCAACTACTATTGAAAGCGAAGTGGAATCCGATTATGCCTTTCTTAAAAGAATGGAAATATTAAATTTAACCAAAGGAGAATATATTTTTAGGAGTGATATTGTCGACTCTATGATGAGAGAGATTAATGTAGATTTTATTTCCGTTAGAGAAAAGTATGAATCATCCGTGCAACAAAAACTTGACGATTTAGATGCGCGGGGTTTAGTATCAGAATTATCACTTGACATATATAAAATTAGTAATGCGGGTAAAGCATTGATTGATAGTTTTGAATTGAAAAACAAACAACTTGAGGAATTAGGGCCGAGTGACGAAGACCTCAAATTGGAAATATTGCAACGGATGGCGGATTATTATGATGGTAATGAATTTCAATCATTAAGCCAAGATGATATAATTACAAACGCCGTAAAACACCAATTTGATATTCCATCAAATAAATATTTTGGTATTGTCGTAAAATTATTACGAGATGGATTTGTTGAAAAAGACCCAAATGGGCCAACGGATTCTATTAGCCTTACAATGGAAGGGTATGATAAATCACAAGGTTGGTTTGAAGTAAATCCAAACGAAGAAGAACCAAGTGAAAATTTGGATGTCCCATACTTGCGAATGATTCAAAAATTGAAAGAGAGAAAAGGTGATTGGGTAACTATTGAAGATATTGTAGCGGAAAAGGGTGTTCCCAATATGCTTACAAGACAAGAATATATCGATGCTCAAAAGACTATATTGGATGATTTAGAGAAAAGAGATTTGGTAAATAGAGTAGCGAACGAATATATTTTAAGTTATAATGGTCAAAAATTATTAGCCTTAAACCCCGAAATAGAAACCCCAATAGAAGAACCTGCTCAAGCGCAATTAAGCGATTTACTAATAAGCATTTTAGAAGCGGTGCAAGAAGTGAGTGCAATAAAACGTGGGGGTGGTTTTGTTTCAATAAAAGAAATTTGGCCATACAATATGGGAATAATGCCTATAAATTATGCGGTTTATCAAATGGATTTGACTACCCCAAGTTTACAACAAGATTTGGCAATTTTATATTTGGGAGGATATTTGGAACAAACAAATTATGGAGGGACTAATGAACCAAAAAATTATAGGTATCGTTTGAGCCAAAAAGGTAAGGACTTTTTGAACTTTGTAAATGTTTTGAAAAAAACACAACCAACACCGCCAACAACCACAACCAATTTACGACCATCGCCTACCGATAGCGCAACTATGTACCCTACGGGAAGAATTAAAGTCGGTAACGATGCAAATCTATGGAAAGTTACGGAGAACAAGAATGGTGTGAAGCGTTGGGTAAAGGTTGGTGGTATTCCGAGTGAATTACCCGACCCAACGAATGTAGATTTAGGTACTTACACAATGGACAAAGCGGGTCAAACTTATAGAGTTTCGCTTGTTAAAGGCAATAAAAAAGAATGGGTAGAAGTTGACTCAATTGCCAACCCTACACCCGTAGAAACACCCATTTCCGAAATTGACGAAGATGAAGTAGATTTGGATATTTTAGAACAACAATTAAATGACGACTCTTTGGAGTTTGATTTAACCGACGAAGACTTAGACAATTTAGAATTTTAAACCGATGAAAGAATCAATAAAAAAGAAGTTCGACTCTATCGACAAATCAAAAATAAAGGTAGAATCAACAAAAGAATTTTTAGGAAAACTTGAGAAAGGACTCAATAGTAAAACACAAGAAAATGCTGACAAGGCGGAAGCATTGCTAGACAAATTCATTGCCCAAGCAAAGGCAAAGAACGCGGATATTTTCGTATCTAATAAGCCCGCACCTACACTTACACCTACCGCTAAGAAAAAGGCCAACCAAGTCGTTAAAAGCAAATTGGATTCCCTTATGGACACCATTGCTAATGACCCGTTGTTGAAGGACTTTAACAACTCGCGTAGGACAAAAGGCGGTGGAAAGAGCGACCCATTGATTGATAGCGAAAGAAAGGCTATTCAAAGTGGCCCTAGGATATCTAAGCAAGGTTGGAAGAACCAATATGGTAAAAGCACGGGTGGTCGTAAGTACTACGAGTACCGCGAAAACCGCATTGATAGAAAAGCACCAAATTACGGAAGTAGGCCGTGGCTAAAAGAGGGCGGATTCATTCACCCTAGCGATGCCAATGCCGACAAATACGTCGTGGTTGAAATCAAAGCGGATGGTTCAAGAAGAGAACACAACCATTTCGGTGATTTGGAAACGGCTAGGATGTTTGCGTCATTGAAGCGTGAGTTTTTACCAAAGGGTAGCCAATTGATGATTGAGGACAAAAACGGAAAGAATTTGTATCGTAGTTTCAAGAGTGGTGGCTATATGGCCGATGGTGGAATGATGGCTAAAGGTGGTGTAATTGAGGAGGGTGATGATGTTTTTGTAAAACCCGAAAAATTGAATGCGGAAGTAGTTCGTATTACGGGGGAAAATGT
>B570J29032_109959521_pt1 | contig 29470 bp, 33 predicted proteins | sample LakMenEpi16Nov12_FD_29032 | JGI IMG/M metagenome (IMG submission 29032) | reverse complement strand
CGCCACGGCAGCAACGCCAAAATCCGGTTTTACCATGATGCGACAAGGACCAGTTTGGCAGCAAAAAACACACTCAAATCCGGATACCCTATTTTAGCAGGCGCACACATTTTAGCGGCTAAATCCGAATGCCTGCCAAGGCAAAAAAGCCCCACAAGAGTGGGGCAAATTGGGGCTCTCCATCCTTTCGCTATCAGGCCTCAATCACAGCAACCAACTTCGCCTCGGTAATCGCGGCCTCAAAGACCTCGCCATCATCGTCGTACTTGAACCACGCAAGCCCGACCTCGGACGGACGCTTATCAAGGACCAGTCGAGCAGGGCGCCCGTAGTGCTGAACCTGGACGATGGCTTTTTTCAGCTTGGTCGGGTCCGCCTCCCTCTTACCACCCGACTCAGCCCCGGACTCCTGCTCTCCAGCCCCGTGCGCTTCACCAGCATCCGCCTGGCCATCCGGGGAACCACCGTCGCCCTGCGTACCGCCCGACTCCGCATCAGTAACGCCCGAGAAAGCGTCGACGGTGTTGGGGTCACGCCGCGATGTCTTTTCCTCCAAGAACTCAATCAGCGTCTTGACTGAGCCTCGGGTGATGTCTTGCGACTCATCATCAAGCCAATCCTCCACTTCCTGCGGGTCTTTCTTGAACGCCTTCACGAGTTCATTTACCAGCGTCACATCACGCACGCGATCCGTATTGAATGCCTTGGCGATCGGCTCCGGGAGATCGAGCAGCGTAACGTGCTGGCTCACGAACGCGGGCGACTTCCCAATGCCCTTCGCAATGTCTTTCTTCTGGCGTCCCTTAGCAATCTCACGGCCGATGAAGTCGGCAACTTCGCGCGCAGTCAAACCATCGCGCTGGAGGTTTTCAATTACCTGGTCGTCATCGTTGTAGTCGTTGTCGACAAAGGCCGGAATTTGCTTCTTCTCGGCCAACTTGGATGCGCGATAACGGCGCGCGCCATGGTTGATGATGTAACGCCCCGACTGCTCCTTGTTCTCGCGCACCGAGATCGGCGTCTTGACGTTGCGCAGCTTGATCGTCGAAGCAAGCTCAGCAAGGCTCTCATGCGAGAATCCAGGGTTATCCTCCTTGCGCGGCTGATTCGGATCTTCATCAATCAGATCCAAATCCAGCATGATGGGGCCGCCCGACGCCGGGGAGTTTGCCGCCGGCTTCAGGAGCGCCGACAGATCTCCCACGCCGCCCAGGCCCAACCCGCTGGACTTGGCAGCCGGCTTGGCGCCCCCCTTTGCGGCAGCAGCCGGCTTATTCTTGGCGTTCTTGGCAGTTGCAGCAGTCATTGCTCAATCTCCATCTTCTCGAAAACATGTTGCGCTACAGCGCGCATTTCCTTGATCGCCACACGCGCGGCGGTCTTCTTGATCGCCCACACGGGGCGCTGTTCACCCAAAGCCTCAGCAATACTGTCTCGCGAGCCCACGCTGACTGGCAGCACGTAGTCGGGGTAGGCGTCACGCAACGCCTCTAGGTTCGCGACATGACGTGGCTTGCGGCGATCCACTTTGTTCGGCAGCATCCCCATGAATTGCAGACCTGGATTCGACTGGCGCAAGTTGGCGATCACCTGGACGAGCTTCTTCATCCCGTGAATGCTGTACGCCTCCATTTCGACCGGGGACAATACGAAATCACCCGCCAGAACTGCTGCCGTCATGGCGACACCAAGGGAGGGCGCTGTGTCGATAATGCACACATCGAAATACTCCGCCAACTGATCGAGACTTGCCCGAAGAGCCTTGGCGGCAGCGCCGTAGTCCAAGCGCTCAAGATTGGCCAACTGCAGATCCGCCTCGATCAGCGCCAAGCCGTCCCCCTCGTAGTCAGAGAAATGCGCCTTGACCGCCTTCGCGCCATCGGTGAACAACTGCGTAGCAGTGAACCCCGATGCCTGGGACTCCAAAGTGTAAGAAGCGTTTGCCTGCGTATCGAAGTCGATTACCACAACCTTGCAGCCGCGCTCTTGGAAATCGAACGCCAAATGGCAGCTCACGCACGTCTTACCTTGTCCACCTTTCTGAATTGCCGTCACCAGTGTCTTCATAGCTCTTGCCCCGCAGCCCTCTCTTTTGCCTTCGCCCGTACCTTCGCCTTTGCCGCCGCTTCCCACTTCTTCACGATCACCGCCTGACGCTCTGGAAGCACCGCGGTTACTCGCTCAAATCCCGCTGGTAGGTTCTTGCTTTGATGCGAGTCCCACACACGGGACACCGCTTGAGATACCGCACCTTTTGTAACTCCCAATCGCTTGGTGTACTCAGCTTGCGGGCGCCCATCAACCAAAACCCCTTGAGCAATTTCCAGCGTGCGTGGCGCAATCTCCAGACCTTGAATCGCCCGCGCAAACTGCGCAGCACTCAACCTCTTCACCACAGCCTCCCATTTGGAATTTAGCCGCTAAACCATCGCGCAATCACCGTAGAACATGCAAGAAGTTTAGCTAAACTCACTCACCGGAGCAACAACTATTTTCGATATATCGAAATGTTTTCTAGGGTGTGGCGCACTGACGACAACAAAAAAGCCCGGCTTTCGTCGGGCTTCTATGTTTGTGGCGGCTAAGGTCTTTGCGTGGATGCAAACCAGGTCATCGCAACCAGCACTGCAAAATGGACTGCGAACGTGATGCCAGCATGAACGCCAGGCGTGTTCCAGTACCACAACATGCGAACGAACTGGACGAACACGTCAAGGCTCATCAGCCAACGCAGCAGTGGCCAGCAAAGAAGGAAGGCTACCCGCGCAACGGCTCCAAACCAGCCCAACAGCCGAACAATCGACAATCGACTGCTAACCTCACTTGCCTGGGAGGCAACGGCAATAGGCTCCACGACACGCCGAGAGGCAGCCGTCGGAAACTCAATCACGTTGTTCACATCATCCTCCAAGGGGATTTCGCCTCATTTCATTGTAGGGCAATATGCCCTATTGTCAAGGGTATTTTTGCTTTAGCAGCTAAAGCACTTCTCTCTGGCGTTTAACCATTCTTTCGCCAGATGGGGCCAAGCCCAGCGAAGTCGCATAGCAGTGCCCAGGTGGAATAGGGGATAGCCGTCTCGCCCCCCGTCCACCTACGAACGGTCCTGTCTCCCTTCGCACCCAGGCCGAGGGCCTTTGATGCCATGCTGCCAGTAAAGCCAGCGAGACGCAGAACCTCTTTCACCTCATCGCCTGTTGGCCTCTCCCACCCGGCCGATGCCGGCAAAAGGCACTCTGGCCGGATCGTTGTGGCATGAGCGGCATTTTTTGTCATTGGCGTTGTATTGATCGAATTGGTCCGGGGTTCGACTCGGGGCAGCGGTCGATTTTACACCCCGACACCCCTAGCGCTTGGCTGGTTTCGCCTTTCTCTTCCTGATCGAGGTGTGAGCGGCGTGCGCCCATTTCTTGACCGTGAACGCTTGATAACTGGTTACGATTGCATCCACCATCACATACCCTGGCGGGATCTCCACAAGCTCGCTGGTGTCAATTTCATAGACAGCTCTGGGGCGGCGGGGAGGGGGGGTAATCGCCTTCAGCCAGTCCGGCAGTTCTCTGCTGGCCAGACTGTCTTGGTGTTCAGGTCCCAAATATCTGCGGTGTTCCTCAAGGTAGTGACGAATGACTCGCAGCACTGCATCGAGCAATGTCCCAGGCGGGCGAGGAAAGGTTGAGCGATAGCCGGTCTCGGACACAAACGGCCGGTCCAAATCAACGGCGTGCAGACTTACGCTCTGCGGGCAATGAATGCCATAGCCGGGGCCGGCTTCGACCCAAACGCGCACCCCGTCGACCTCAACCAAAAACGAACCTTGCTGGCCCCATTTCGGCACCTGTCCCGGTGGAGCGGCACAGTATCTCTCCACCAATGCCCCAGGGGACTCGTCTGTCGCGCACATCCCGCGCGTAGCGCCGCCATTGAGCTTCCAAAGCACGGCGTCATAGCGCTCTAGGCACTGGTCACCAAGCACCAAGTCACCAGCTACAAGAGCCGCATCGATCTGGTCGACGATGCCCCTTGCCGACTCAAATAGTTCGTCTCTGGCGTCAGGAAGACCCAACGCTATCTGCGCTAACTCAGTATCGCGGCTGTCCTTGAAAACATAGCCCCTGGGCGTTGCATCTACCGGGTTCACAGGGAACGGCCAAGCCTTCTTTTTCTCTTTTGCCATTACTCGATACCCACGCGCCCCGGCATAGCCGGGGCGTGATTTGCTTAGTCGATTGCCGCAAGGATTTCGCTCGCCTCCGCGTGCGCACAAGCGAAATCTCGAAGCAGGTGATAGAGATCCACGATGCGGGTATCTGAGGTATCCCAGGCCAGCGCCCCCAATGCGAACAAGGTAACGGCGATGCCGGCAGCGTCCGCACTCATGAACCCGTCGAAGCCGTTACCTTCCACTTGCAGCCGGACGGCGCCAGGCAGAACCGGAGCCATGTAGTACGCGCCATTGGTGACACGGTGGAAAGTCCACCCGTACACGGCCGGAGCAGTGGGCGCCAGCTTCCGCATGAACCCAAACACTGAAGCCACTCCGTGGATTAGCAGAGTCGAACCAAAAAACTCGTACGCGAAAGATGTGCGGTCGCGGCCCTCGACGCGATAAGAGGTAAGGCGAGGTGAGGCGAGAACTACGTCATTCATCGGAAATCTCCGGTTGTTGACCTTGGCGACATGCCCGGCCGTCAACGGCATATTAGGGCATAATGCCCTAATGCGCAAGAAATTTAGCCGCTAAATTGACACTTGGGGGATTCCTCCCCTGCCATGTTCCGTGCTGACACTTGAGGGACCATCTTTGAATGCTTCGCGTCTGCGCTATGAATTTTGGGGGATCGAGCGGACCCCCTCCTTGGCGTCATCCTTGGTGCGATGGCGAACTGCTGCTATCTGAGTTGGCGGTTGCCTGCGTGGACCACGCCAAAGGGCTTGCACTTTGGCAGAGCGAAGCGACCTGGCCGCTATGCGGCTGACAGCATAAAAGCGGGGATGGGAGAGCCGCTTTAGCGGCTCGGGTGGGATCGAGAAGGGGCGCAGCGCCCTTCGGCGGTGATGTGGGGGCTTAATTTTGAGGGATTTGCCTATTTTTTGTGCGTTTGGTTACTACAAGGTTATAGAAAGGGTTAAAAGAAAGGTTAGAAAGTGGTTAGCTGGGTCAAAAACCGGCTGTAACGTCATGATTTTTCTACGATTTCTAGCGAAGTTCGATCCTTCATGTGTTAGCTAGGCGTCCCTCATGTGTTAGGAGAGAGGTCCCTCATGTGTTAAACAATGCGCCCCCTATGTGTTAGGTGGACCGTCCCCCATGTGTCGCTATGTCACCCCCGTTATTCACAGGGTTATGCACTGAAACTGGGGATAACTTGTCCCTCAAGTGTTGGGTGGGAATGTTCAACTGCGTCCCTCAAGTGTCGATAAGGCGCGTACCGGTCAGCAGGCAGGGCTGGAACGCAAGAAATGTCCCTCAAGTGTCAGTACAACGCGAGGGGCACCCAGTCCGGTCACGATCCCCCAAGTGTTAGCCAGTCGGGTCGGCGGAGGTCATCCCTCAAGTGTTAGCAGGCTGCGCATTGCCAAACCAAAAAAACGGGGGATTCCTCCCCCGTGTCTGTTGCCCCGCTGGCGCTGGCCAGCTAGCGATCGAAGTGAATTTCATCGCCTTGAACGCTTGCAAGCTTGAGCAGTTGACTATCCGTCAACTCCTGGCATGCGTCCTTGCTCTGCTCCTTCCATTTCGCGGCACGGGAAGTTTCCGAGGCGCACATCTGGCGGAACGTCTCCAGCTTCAACGGGTAAGGGTTCTTGTGGGAAACCGCATAGTCGAACATGCGACGTGCAATCGGAGAAAGTTCGCGGTATTTCTCCCAAACGAACTTGCTGTAGTGGTTCCCCTTGAACAAGGTGCCGATCAGCACTGGGATCTTCACCTGGCAGTAAGCTCGGTTGGTGCCTCGGTCATACACGTCAAACTCGTCGATCAGCTTCAATGACTTCAGGCGGCCAATTCGCTCGGACTGAAACTGCATCACGCCGGTCATAAGACGTGTCAACGATGCCTCGGCTCGCTTGTAGTAGCGGCTGTTGATGTGCCAGCCGAGATCCTTGCACAACTGGTAGAGCGAGAATTGGACGGGAGCGCCGAGTGGTAACCGCTTGGCGTATTCAAGCACCTGGTTCCACACCAATTCGTCATCGTCCGCGCGCAACTCGATCCCCGTAAAGGTGATTGTCACGTCGCGATTGACGTGGAAGATGGGCCGCCCCTCGACGGCCTCGCGCTTCTGCTTCTTGTTCCGAACAGTGAATAGGGCAGATCGTGCCAGGTCATTAGGAATCGCCCGCATGTCGTCTGCCCACGGCGCAAGCTCGAAGAGAGATAGCTGCTCGGCCTCAACCGCCGGCGCGGGCGCGGCCGGGGCAAGCATGGCATCAACGGTAGTTGGATTCAGTCGGTCAGATACATCAACGACCGCGGTGTCCGCTCGCTTCTTGGCGGGCATGTGCGATTCCCCTTCGCCTTGTTCAAAGCAAAATGCCTCAATCAGTGGCGCATGGGGGTACATATTAGCGTCATTCATTCCGGCTATGGGCGCGAGTAGAAGGAGCGGGGGAGGGCGCGCTTGGCGTCCCTCCGGGCATGAAAATCAAGCGTCGGACGACTCGTTGTCCGATTCTTCGCCACCTGCAGGTTTTTTCGTCTTCCCGTAGTCGATCCGTTCGACAATGAAGTCGGTGCTCCATCGCGTTTCGCCGTCCTTTTCATATGCGGACGATTCGATACGGCCTTCGACATAGACTTCGGAGCCCTTGCCCAGATAGCGTCCGGAGTGCTCGGCCGCCGGCCCGAACTGGGTCAATCGGAAGAAGGATGTTTTCTTTTGGCGTGCCCCACTACCGTCTTTCCATGTCTGGTCAACGGCGATATGAATGGTGGCGTACGGATTGCTGCCCGTATACCGCACCTCTGTATCACGGGTAAGATTGCCGACAAACAAGAACTTGCTGACGTTCATAGACGCGCTCCGAGGGTGAATGTGAAGTGGTTGCGCCTCAATATTTCGATATATCGAAACGACAGCAGGAGTTTAGCTAAACGCCCGAGGAAGGGCAAGCTTTAGCCGCTAAAATCCAACGCTCCGGGCAACCGTGTACAACCTGATATTTTTTACGAACGTCCTCCGCCTGCTTGATGAAAAAAAGCAGACGAAGAGTTGGCTCGCACAGAAGGCCGACGTTTCCATCTCGTTTCTATCCGATCTCACAAACGGCAAAGCAAATCCGTCGCTCAAGACGATGGAGTTGATTGCTGACGCCCTCGAAACGCCTCTGCCCATGCTTCTGGAGTCAACCGATCTGGACGGCAACGCCCTTGCAGAAATGTCTGAGGGGAGACCGGTCAGCGCGCTCCCACCTGGGTACACAAGGATCTGCGTCATCCTTCCCGATAGGCAGGCGTATATCGTCCGCAAGTGGGACGAAGCAGCGCGCCACAAACTCCACGGCGGCACTTAACCAAACCTGTAGGCGACAGAATTCCGCCGAATAAAACCCCGGTTCGCCGGGGTTTTTTTTCGACAACACCGCAACGCTTCAGTATTGCGGATTAGCTAATTTCGGTATATCGTTTGCGGCGTTTATCGTTGTAGGACGTACGCCGACATGACCTCCGCAGACCTCAGCCCCGACGTAGCTGAAGACCTATCACCCAAGCTCGAACGATGGCGCCAAAAGATCGCCCGCGACGCTGGGTCGCTGGTGATGGACGCGCTGGCCGACGAGAAGACCGTGGATCTGCTACTGAACGCTGACGGTCGTTTGTGGCAAGAACGGTTGGGGGAGCCCATGAAGCCGATCGGCACCATGCGCCCCGCACAAGCCGCTGCCCTAGTGAAGGCGGTCGCCAGTTATCACGGCAAGGAAGCGTCCGATCTGAACCCCCTGGTAGAGGGGGAATTCCCGTTGAACGGGGCACGATTCGCTGGCCAGCTTCCACCTGTGGTCCAAGCACCCACGTTCGCGATCCGCATGAAAGCGGTCGCCATCTATTCCCTATCGCAGTACGTCGATGCAGGGATCATGACTAGCCAGCAGTTTGAAGTTCTGCAGGCGGCGGCGTCGGACTACAAAAACATCCTGGTCGTCGGCGGCACCGGGTCAGGCAAAACGACCCTGGTGAACGCGATCATCAAGCAACAGGTCGATCACAACCCGGATGATCGCTTCTTGATTATCGAAGACACGCGCGAACTGCAGTGTGCCGCCGTCAACGTTGTGCAGTACCACACAACGATCGACGTAGACATGACCCGCCTAGTCAAAACGGCACTGCGCATGCGCCCGACGCGAATCCTTGTCGGAGAAGTACGAGGCAAGGAAGCCCTCGACTTGTTGGATGCCTGGAACACGGGGCACGAGGGTGGCGCATGCACCATCCACTCAAAGACCGCCCTCGCAGGTCTGGTCCGGCTTGAGTCCTTGGTAACTCGTCACGAATCAGCCCCCAAACATATTCCACCGCTCATCGCGGAAGCGGTGAACGTCGTGGTTCATATCGAGCGGACCAAGGCCGGCTCGCGTGTCGTGACCGAAATTCTTGAGGTTCTCGGGTACGAAAACGGCCAATACATAACCAAAGTTCTCTAAGGAGCTTCTTCCATGCTTTCCCACGTCCACAACCCGCTGTCAGGGCTCTCGCGCAAGCAACTGTTGGTGAGTCTCGTGCTCCTGGCGTTGCTGCTCGTCGCAGTTATTCACGATGCCCATGCGATGCAAGCAGGCGGCGGCCTACCGACGGATGACTGGCTTGCGAAAATCCGCGCCTCCGTCACCGGTCCTTATGCCTGGACGGCCTCGGTGCTCGGCCTGGTCGGCGCCGGCAGCCTGCTGATTTTCGGCGGCGCGGACATGAACGGGTTCCTCCGCACGCTGCTGTTCATCGTCATGGTGCTTGCCTTCCTGGCGTTCGCGGAGAACTTCATTCGCTCCGTCACGGGCCAAGGCGCGGAAGTTCGGACCGCTGGCCATGCCAAGCATCAACAGGTAGCCCGAGGTCACTGATGGCTCTCATCGAGGTGGAGTTTCGACGCGTCGGAAACCGAATCATCCAGATGCTCGGGGGCGACCGTGAACTGGTGATGTTCACTGGCCTGCTTGCGGCGGTTCTCGTGATTGCGGCACAGGACATGATTTCCGCGATCGTCGGTACGTTTCTTTGGTTCGGAGCCCTTTGGGTATTGCGGCTCATGGGCAAAAAGGACCCGCAGATGCGATTCGTCTATCTGCGTAGCCTCCGCTACCGACCCTACTACCCGCCTCGATCGACCCCCTTCCGTGTGAACGACGTACGCCAAGGTAACCAGTACAAATGATCGAAGGTCTCGCACTCCTGATTGGCTTGGCTGGCGCTGTCCTGGTCACCGTCCTTTGGTGGACGGTTTTCAAGGCCGCTGCTCCTTTTCGCCTGTCACGTCACCGTTCAAAGGACCCCGGCTTTGCTGACCTGTTGGCTTACGCGGCTGTGGTGGACGATGGCGTCATCGTTTGCAAGAACGGCGCCTTCATGGCTGCATGGTTGTATAAGGCAGCTGACAACGCGAGCAGCACAGACCACGAACGGAACGCGCAGGCCATCAAGATCGCTCAGGCTCTGCGCGGGATGGGCAACGGGTGGATGGTCCACGTGGATGCTGTACGCCGCCCCGCACCCCATTACAGCGACCGCAACGTCTCACACTTCCCGGACCCGGTATCTGCGGCCGTCGACGAAGAGCGGCGCCGGTACTTTGAAGCACTCGGCACGCTCTATGAAGGATTCTTCGTCATCACGCTGACGTGGTTTCCTCCTTTGCTGGCACAACGCAAATTCATCGAACTCATGTTCGACGATGAGTCCGCTCCTGACCAGCAAAAGGGGAGAAGTGCCCAACTGCTTGATGAGTTCAAGCGAGAGTGCGAGAGCTTTGAGAACCGCATTACCGGCGCCATCCAGATGGAGCGCCTTGGCTCGCAGCAATACGTAGAAGAAGACGGCACCACGGCAACGAACGACCAACTCTTGCAGTGGTTGCACTACTGCGTGACCGGCATCAACCATCCGATCCGACTGCCGGAAAACCCCATGTACATCGACAACCTGATCGGTGGCCAGGAGGTTTGGACTGGAGTCGTGCCCCGCATCGGCAACAAGTTCGTGCAAGTGGTCGGCATCATGGGTTTCCCCCTGAAAGGGTACATGGGAATCCTCAACTCGTTGGTCGAGCTTCCGGTTGAATATCGCTGGTCGAACCGCTTCATATTCATGGACCAGCATGAGGCGCTGTCCCAACTCGAAGCATTTCGCAAACGCTGGCGGCAGAAGATTCGCGGCTTCGTCGACCAGTTGTTCAACACTGGCGGCCCCGTCGATGAGGACGCTGTGAACATGGTCAAGGATGCCGCTGGCGGGATCGCTGACATCAACAGCGGCTTGGTCTCGCAGGGGTATTACACCAGTGTGGTTGTTCTGATGGACGAGGACCGCACAAAAGTCGAGAAGGCAGCGGAGGCCATCAAAAAGGCAATCGAGAGCAGGTTCTTTGCAGCGGCCGTCGAGACGATCAATACGATGGACGCGTTCATGGGCAGCTTGCCTGGCCACGGTGTCGAGAACGTCCGACGCCCGCTGCTTCATACGGTGAACCTAGCCCACCTCATTCCGTCAAGCACGATCTGGACCGGCGAGAATCGCGCTCCCAGCCCCTTATATCCGCCCGATGCTCCGCCGCACGTGCATTGCGTGTCGGGAAGTAGCACGCCGTTGCGCCTCAACCTGAGTGTGCGGGACCTCGGCCATGCCGCCATCTTTGGCCCGACACGTGCCGGCAAATCCACGCTGCTGGGCTTGCTTGCGCTGCAGTTCCTCCGCTATCAGAACGCACGCGTTGTTGTATTTGAAGTCGGTATGTCCAACTACCCCGCTTGCAAATCCGTCGGGGGGAAGCACTTCAATTTTGGAGACGAGGACGATGGGCTTCGCCTCGCCCCACTCGCGCGCCTGAACACTCGCGCGCAGCGCGCTGCCGCCATGGAATGGATCGACACGGTGCTTGGACTCAATGGCGTCGTCTCGACTCCAGACGATCGTAAGCGGATCGCACAGACGATCATGTCGATGCACGAGACAGGATCAAAGTCGCTTTCCGACTTCGCACTGACGGTCGCAAACAACCGCATCAAGAGCGTCATTGATCTCTACACCATCGATCACGACCAAGGCCAGCTGTTCGACTCTGACCATGATGAGTTTGAGGTCGATAGCTACATGTGCTTTGAACTGGCAAAGCTCATGCAGATGAACAAGCGCTACCAATTGCCCGCGCTGCTGCACATCTTCTCGCGCATCGAGGAAGCATCCGACGGCCGTCCGACGCTCATGATTCTCGACGAGGCCTGGCTGATGCTCGATGACCCAGTATTCCGCCAAAAAATTCGCGCTTGGCTGAAGACGCTTGCAAAGAAGAATGTCTATGTAGTCATGGCTACCCAGAACCTTTCTGACGCCGTGAACTCCGGCATCCTGGACGTAATCATCGAGTCCACTGCCAGCAAGATCTTTCTGCCGAATCACAACGCATACGAGAAAGAGGCGATGGCCCTGTATCGCCGCTTTGGCCTCAACGATCGTCAGATCGAAATCATTGCGCAAGGCACTTTGAAACGGGACTACTACTACGTTTCTGAAATGGGGCGCCGCCTATTCCAATTGGCGTTAGGTCCTCTCGCTCTGGCGTTCGTCGGCCGAACCGATCCAGAGTCCGTAGAACTGCTCAGAAGCCTTGAGAAGCAGCATGGTGACCAGTGGGTCCATGAATGGTTGCGTATCAACGGCGACCTCAAGCTATCCGATTATGGAGTTGCCGCATGAACCTGAAATATCTCTTTCGCAAGAAGAAGTTGGACACCGCTACGCCCAACCCATATTTGAATGCACGACGCTCCTGGAACCTGCATATCGGCTCCGTGTTGAGCTTGAATGCCTTCCTCGCCATGGTGACGTTGCTCGCGCTTTGCTGCGCACTTGTTGCCATCAGCGGAAACATCCGGCTGGGAATGATGGCGAAGTTCATCCCTCTGGTGTTTCAACAAGATGCCAACCAGAACCTCCTTAGCGTGACAGTGGCAGACAAGATGCAGGCTGCCTCACTAGCCGACTATCGGAAGACCGCGACGGACTTCATAAGCAATGTTCGATTGGTGACACCAGATGCAACGTTGCAACGCAAGGCGATCTTTCAGACGTACGCGTTTTTAGCAGCTAAAGATCCGGCAACGGTAAAGGTCCAAGAATTTCTCACCGTGCCCAAAGAAGCGCACCCGATGGAACGCGCGAAAACAGAAATGGTGTCGGTTGAGATCAAGTCCGTCATCAAGCAATCGCCGGACAGCCAACAGCAAGCCACGGAAAGCTGGCAAGTCGACTGGGTTGAAACGGTACGAAATCGGGATGGTACGCAGAAGCAACCGCCCACCGCGATGCGCGCACTCGTCACGCTCTATCAAGGTGAAACCACCAAGGACACCGACGCGGAAACGCTCACGCTGAACCCGCACATGCTCATGGTGAAGGACTTCAACTGGGCCAAGCAGCTTTGATGTGGGCTGCACTCAGACAAGGACACGCGATGAATAAGACTCTTCTCACGCTCATGCTGATGGCACTGCCGACGTTGGCATGCGCCGACGGCAACCTCACGGATCAACTGTTCGCGAAAACCGCGATCACGCTGACACCCCAGGAGCGCGCGGCACTGACCATCGGCCAGAAGTGGCAAACAGGCAGCGCAACCAGCATGCCAGTTGCCGGCAGTGACGGATCGATCCGGTATGTCTATGGATCTGGCCAGCTGCAGATCGTATGCGCCGTTCTGCAGGTGTGCGACATCTCTCTCCAAGCTGGTGAGCAGTTCAACAACCTCAACGTTGGCGACCCGCGCTTTCACGTAGAGCCAGCCATTACCGGCAGCGGCGATAGCCAGACCATCCATCTGTTGGTCAAGCCTACTGACGTGAATCTGGACACCTCGGTGGTCGTGACGACCGACCGCCGTACCTATCACTTCCGCATGAGGTCTACGCGATCGGAATTCATGCCCTACGTGTCATTCATCTACCCCGAAGACGCGATGGCCAAGTGGGAAGCCATCCGCAACCGAGACGCCAAGCGGCGCGAAGACACGACGCTGGCATCGACGGGCGAGTCGATCGACGACCTGGATTTCAACTACACGGTGAGTGGATCTGCATCGTGGAAGCCGGTTCGCGTGTACGCCAAGGGACCGAAGACGATCATCGAAATGCCGGCGAGCATATCGAAGGGCGAGGCTCCCGTGCTCGCTGTTATTGGCAAAGAGGGCGGCATCTTTAAGGATGCCGAACCCATTGCCGTCAACTATCGCTTCGTTGACCACAAGTACATCGTCGACGGTCTTTTCGAGAAGGCGTACCTCATGCTTGGCGTCGGGTCCGATCAAGAACGCGTGACGATCACCAAGGGCTCCTGATATGCGCGGAACGGTGACCTTACTCGCTGTAGTCATGTGCCTCGCTGGCTGCGCGTTTCAACGCCAAGGCAACGTGGCCAACGTCCCGCCGGACGTGGGCCAAAAGATCGCTGCTGTCACCGTAAGGCAGCTGGTTGCGGTGTTTCCTCCAGGTCGAACTCAGTTCGCGATTGAGACTGGTGGCAATGACCCGTTCGGCGCCACGCTGGTCCAAATGCTGCGCCGGCGCGGCTACGGGATGCGCGACGGCAAGGGCGAGCCGGCCGACGGCGCCCTCAGTCTCAGCTACATCGTTGATTCCCCCATCGCAAAGGACCAATACCGTGTGACGGTTGCTGCAGGAGGGCAAAGTCTCACTCGGTTCTTTGTGGTTGATCGCGGGAACGTCGTACCCGCGAGCCCCTGGGCACTACGGGAGCAGTAACCATGGCTGACAACGAAGAACTGATGGCCCCAGAGGCCTCGCCTGGCACGCCAGGGAAGTCCGGTGTCCGGCGGCTCAATAAACGACCATTGATGATCGTTGGACTGATCGGCCTGGTCTTTGTCGGCATGGTAGCGATGGTCGCGATTAAGAGATCTCAACCCGTAGTTACCAGCACGCCGGATGACAAAGACAAGCCGAAACAGACTGCGCAGGGCGCAACGTCTCGCTCAATGGCCCGGGAGATCGCTGGCGGATCGGCCGACGGTCTGGTTCCGCCCGTGGCAGCGCCTGCGACTGAGCCCGCAAGCTCAGTTCAGGGCATCCAAGTAGCGCCGGTGGCGAACCCGGACGCACCGCCGACACCACCAGGTACACGGTCACTAGCGACTGGTCCGAGTACGGGCCAACGGCTGAATACGCCGAGCTACGACCCGGATCTGGACCGCATGCGCATCGAGCAGATGCGAGAACTGCAAAAAGCCGTGCAGGCACGCTCCAGCCAGCAGGTCGAGATTCGCACGTCCCGCCCGATCGCTGCCGGCATGCAAGGCAATGGCCTGACGACCAACGCAACGCAGTCAAAGGATGACATCGCCGCACGCCTGGCGGATGTACGCCGGCAGATTGCGGAAGGGAAGGTCAGCGACCCCGAGGCCGTGTACAAAGCCCAACTCGAACGTGCGCGCGCAAGCGTAGGTGGGGCAGCGGCGCCAGCTGCTGCAGCCGGTACGGCTCTGACTACATCTGCAGGGACGACAGGTCGTGCGGACATTCAGCAATTCGCTGGAAACGGCGGCGATCGGTGGAACCTCGGGAATGACGTTCAGGCCCCGCGCACGCCATACACGCTAATCGCCGGCTCCGTCATCCCCGCAGGCCTGGTCAGTTCAATCAAGTCGGAGCAACCTGGGGAGATCATCGGAACGGTTACGCGCGATGTCTATGACACGCCGCGCGGGAAGTGGGTTGTCATCCCACAAGGGACGCGCCTCTATGGCGTTTACTCCAACAACGTTCTGTATGGGCAAACAACGATTCTGGTTGCCTTCCAGCGCCTCATCTTTCCCGACGGGAAGACGTTGGACATTGGCTCAATGCGTGGAGCAGACGGGGCCGGCAACTCTGGCTTTAGCGATCAAACAGACAACCATTACCTCCGAATTTTCGGCTCGTCGTTCTTGATGGCAGGCATCACAGCTGGTGTCGCACTAACGCAAGATCGGGCGATGGGGAACGGCGGGACCACCACCTACACGGCTCCCACGTTCTCTAGCGAAATGAGTCAAGCGCTTGGCCAACAGCTCGGCCAAACCACCTCTCAAATGGTGGCGAAGAACTTGAACATCGCGCCGACGCAGGGCATCCGGCCAGGCTACCGATTCAACATCGTCGTGACCAAAGACATTCCTTTCACACGCCCGTACCAAAAGTACGACTACTAGGAGTAACGCTCATGCGAAATATCCAGAAGAAAAGCATCCGACGCGCGCTGTGCGCGCTTGGCATGGTGCTCGGCGCCACAACCGGCGCTCACGTTCAGGCACAGGGCATCCCCACCATCGACATTCAGAACATTGTCCAATCGACGATCAGTGCGCTTCAGAATGTGATGGCCGTACAGAAGCAGATCGAGCAATACCAAACGCAGCTGCAGCAGTACGAAAACATGCTGGTCAACTCGGCCAACCCATCCGCCTTTAACTGGGATGCGGTGCAAAGCACGATCACCAAGCTGAATCAGGCCAGCAATACGCTCAAAACGCTGACGGCCCAAGCGGGCGGCATCGACGCCTTCCTGCAGCAAACGAAAGACTTTGCTGGTTATTCGACATCCGCATGCTTCACGTCGGCCGGCTGCAGCACCAATGAGCGTGCTGCGCTCGCCTCCGCAAACGCTGCGGGATCGCAATCACAGAAGGCGGCGAACGATGATGCGATGCGCACCATCGCGCTGCAGCAGCAATCGCTCCAAAACGACGCGATGAACCTGCAGATGATCCAGTCTCAGGCAAGCGGTGCGCAAGGTCAGATGCAAGCGATCCAAGCAGCCAATCAGTTTGCCAGCGCACAAGGCAATCAACTTCTGCAGATCCGCACTCTGCTGCTGGCCGCACAGAACGCCGTTGCAGCCCGCGATCGCGTGGTTGCCGACCGTGAGGCACAGCAATCCGCAGCTGGACAGCAACTGCGGCAAGGCAGTTTCCGTGCAAGTTCTTCCCGCACCTGGTGAGGCCCGCATGATGACCCCACTCACTCGTACGTCGACAGCTATAACGATCGTTCTGGCTGCTGCAACCATGCTGACTACCGCATGCAGCAAGTCTGACCAACCGGCGGTGCAGGCCTCTCCCAGTTGTGCGAATGCCAGCGGCAGCGATGCTACGGCATGCCCGCGGTCGGGGCCAGAGTTCAAGAAGAGCGACGACAGGAAATGGTGACGCCATGAACATGAAGCTCGCCGCCCGAATTGCGTTTTCTTTAGCCCTTGCCTTTGCAGTCCTTCATGCGACTGACGTGCTCGCACAAGTGAGCAGCGCCAATATTCTTGACTCGGTATTGGACAAGTACAAACAAGCGGCGTCGGGGTGGGGGACTCGAATGACGTCAGCGGCGACCTACGTTTTTTGGTCATTGGCGGTGATAAGCCTGGCCTGGACGTTTGGACAGATCGCGATTCGTGGCGGCGGGATGACTGATCTGTTGGCGGAAACGATCCGGTTCTTCATGACGACGGGCCTCTTCTGGTGGCTGTTGTCGAACGGAGCCGAGATCGGTTCGGCAATCATTAAAGCGATGCGCCAGCTGGGCTCAGAAGCGAACGGTGGGTACGACAGCTACTCGCCTTCTGGCGTCGTCGACATTGGTTTTGACATCTTCTTTCGGATTCTCGATCAATCGTCCGTCTGGACTCCAGTAGACAGCATGGCAGGCATCTTGATGGGCGCTGTTGTGCTTGTGGTGCTCGCACTCGTTGGCGTCAACATGCTGTTGCTGCTTGTCACCGGCTGGTTCCTCAACTATGCGGGCCTCTTCTACCTTGGTTTCGGCGGCGGTAAGTGGACCAGTGACATGGCGATCGGCTTCTACCGCACGATCCTGGCCATCGGTATCGAACTCATGGCGATGGTATTGCTCGTCGGCATCGGGCAATCGTTCATCGACCAGTACTACAAGTCTCTAAGCCAGGGCGTCAGCCTCAAAGAGATTGCTGTGGTGATGATTGCGGCAATCGTGTTGCTCGTTCTGGTCAACAAGATTCCATCTCGCTTGTCATCCATCGCCGGCGTCGGGGGCGGCGGCATCGGCACTGCAGGGGCTGGCGCAGCGATCGGTGCAGCAGGCCTTGCCGGTGCCGCCGGCGTACTGGGCACACAAATGGCGGCTGCAGGCGCGGCGAACGTTGCGGGTGGAGTCACGGCCCTCAAAGCCGCATTTGACGCGGCCCAAAGCAACATGGAGAACGGGACCGGCATGTTCGGCAGTGGCGGCGGCGGCGGTGGCGGCGGTGGGCCAAGCGCTCCCGACGCCAACGGCGGCGCAAGCGGCGCTGACAACAAATCAGGAAGCCAGGCAAAGGGTGGAAGCAAGGGCGGCAGCAAAAGTTTTGCGGCTGCGATGGGGACACCAGGTCCAGCGCTGTCTGCTGTTGGCGCTGTTGGCGCTGGCGGATCTGCTGATGCCGGTGAGAAGGCAACGGGTTCCAGCGGGGCAGAGGCGGGCGGCGAAAACGCTGCTGCAGAGACAGGATCTATGGGCGACGCAACTGCGACAGCAGCTGATGCTAGCGCTGGTGAAGCCGGCAGTGCGACAGGTGACGGCCCCTCTGCCGCTGGCGGGGAAGGGAAAGCCGCATCGAGCGGCGAAGAAGCGGGGAAAGGCCGATCGACCCTAGGTGCTCGGGCAACCACAGCGGCGAAATTCGCAGCCGACATGGGTGCCAATCTTTCAAAGGGCGCGGGGGCTGTCGCCAAAGAGAAAGGCCGCGCAATAGCAGACGCTGCCGGGAAACGTGTATCCGAGACCTTTGGCGGCCGAGTAGCGAGCGCCATTCGCGCGCAGCAGGCATCAGCATCCACGCCCGGTGACCAGGCGCAAGACACCAACGGCGGCAACGGTAACGACGCCGCAACCTTTGACGGCGACAGCCTTGCAGCAGGCAAGGAAGGTCACTCGGAAGAGATCGACGCATTCGTCAACAAAGACAACAAATCTGCATCCGCATAGGAGGGAGTTATGAAAATTTCGATGCAACGCGTGCTCGCGACTGTTCTGTTCGTCCTGTCGCTGAATGGATCTGCTCAGGCGCAAAGCCCTATTGGAGGGGGCAACCCACCATCGATTCAGCAGATGATCCTCGGCGGCGATGAAGGCCTGGCGTGCTCTGCATTGCTCTGCCTCTCTTCTGGCTTCCGCCCAGGGGAATGTGTTCCACCATTGGCGCGCTACTTCAGCATCAGCCTCCGCCGGTGGACCGATACGGTCACAGCACGCCGCAATTTCCTGAATCTCTGCCCAGCCTCGCAAGACACGTCGACGAACATGCCCGCGCAAGTAGAGGCAATCGTGAATGGCGCTGGTCGATGTGATGCGGCATACCTGAACGCGACCAACACGCAGATCGTCGAGAAGAAGGTTTGCCCATTTGGCGCTTACGACGCTGACAGCTGCCAGATCCAAACGGTGACCGTCGTCAGAAACACGAAGCCCTCGTACTGCGTCGGCTACTCGAACGGGATTTACTCGTATCGTGTCGGCCCATGGTACGTCGGTGACCCCATGGAAGGGGGGCACTGGACCGATGACCCGGCCGCAGGGCAAGCGCAATGATCGCGCTTGATCTCCCCCCGCAGGTGCAAGAGCGCGTGGTGTGCTCAATCGCTGCCGCAGTGAAATACCAGATTCCGGCCAACCTGGTGATCGCCGTAGCGGAGCAGGAAGCCGGCCGCCCCGGTCAGTGGGTTCGCAACACCAACGGTACACACGATGTAGGCCCGATGCAGTTCAACACGTCCTACATCGCAGAACTCAAGCAATACGGCATCACTTCAGCGGACGTAGCGCAAGGCGGATGCTACAGCTTTGACTTGGCGGCGTGGCGCCTACGCCAACACCTGAAGAACGACCGAGGCGACATGTGGACAAGGGCGGCGAACTATCACTCGCGAACCCCCCAGTACAACGCCGTCTATCGCGCCGCAATCATGCGCCGGGCCGCCAAGTGGGGGGCCTGGCTGCAAGCCCGGTTTGTGACGGTAGACGCTACCACGGGCAAGCCGTTGCCCCTTGGACCGCAGCCCCCAGCCAAGGCCCTCTCGCAGCCGGCCACACTTTAGCGGCTAAAGCGTATACCGAACACAACCCGTTAAATCCGTTGCCTTGCACTGCAAAGGCTTTCGATATATCGTTTGTGCCGCAAGCAAGGCGCTCATCTTGCCTGCGGCCTAGAAGGAGTTTCCATGCTGCGCCGACTTTTGTTCTCCCTTGCTCTTCTGCTGGCAGCACAGCAGACATATGCGGGGTTTTCCGTTGCTGATGTGCCAGGTTCCGCTCAGGGTGTCGAAGACCCTCTCATGACGGCCGCGAAGCAGCAGGCCCCATCCCCGTCAAGTCCCTCTGCGTCTAGTGGCGGATCTGCCTGGGATGTCCAGCTTTCCGACGGCACCTACCGCAAGCTTGTGGCCCGCTGGGCGGCCCGCGCAGGCTGGACCGCGATCTGGGATGTCGACCACGAGATCCCACTAATTGGCTCTTCACCCTCGATGGGTGACACGTTCACCAATGCAATGCTGGAGTTGGGTCACAGCACCGATAGCACAGACACCCCGATACACCCCTGCTTCTACACCAACAACCTCGTGCGCGTCGTACCCAATACCGTTGCATGCGATCCCGAGAACGAGTAACCATGACCACTACCCGCACACTCACGCTGTCCGTCGCTGCAATCCTCGCTGTTACCGGGTGCGGCTCGCCTCAACTGCGTGGCGCAAACCAGCAGACATATTCGGATCTGGCGGCAACAGCCGATCGCCTGAAAAGCGAGACCATGGCACGCGTCGAAAACAGCAAGGCGGCGCGTGATAAGGCCGCTTTTGTTAATCGACCATATCTCGCCGGAAAGAGCACGGCCCTGGCGCCCGAGATCAATTTGCCGCTGGCGCTGCGCGCCAACACCAAGACGGCAGTCATGTTCCCAAATCGGCGCGTCTCACTGCCCGTCTTTGCACAACAAGTGCAACTCGCAACTGGCATCCCCGTCGTAATCGCTCCCGATGTCTACTTGCCGGTAACTGCGCTGCTGCCTCGCAACCAGAAGCTGGAAGAGGGAAGCACCCAGGGAGGCGGGATGCCCTTCGCGAGCGCTGCACCTGTCGGACAAGGGCGCGTGGAAGCGGGGCCGCTGCCGCCGTTGAAAAACGTGCTCGGCACTTCGGCCAGCGCAGGCGGATTGGTGGCGGCGGGCTACTCCGGCACGCCCTCGGTGGACACGCCGCAGGACGTGGAAGTGCAGCGGGAGGAAATGCCGCTGAACCAGACTTTGGACTTGGCCGCGACCCGGCTTGGAATCAACTGGGCATACGACGCAAAGAAAGGAGCCATTCGCTTCTACCGAATGGTGACGAAGGTTTGGACACTCCCGGTCAAGCCAGCCTCCATCAGCTACACAACGCAATTCGACGGCGGAACGACGCAAACCAGCAATCAAAACGCCATTAGCGCCTCAGCCGACCGTGCACCGGTAAAGAGCGAGGCACAGAATATCAACGAACTGACAAGCATCCTCAACGATGTGCAAACGGTGATGTCGCGTGCAGGTTCAGTGTCAGGCAACGTCGTCAACGGCACGATCACTCTCAACGACACCAAGGATGCCGTCGACCGTGCGGAGACCATCATCGCTACGGCGAAGGGGATTGGGTCCAAGATGGTGGCCGTCAGCATGCAAGTAATTCAGGTCCAACGGAACGACACAAACAATCGCGCAGTTGACTGGCAAGGCCTGGTGACAAAGGCGTTCGCTAAGGTGCCTGGTTTCACCCTCACCGGCGTATCCCCCGCGACGCTGCTGGACAACACTGTCGGCAGCATCGGTGGCCGTATGACTTCCGGCGCAGCTGCAGGATCAAGCATCCTGTTCAGTGCACTGTCCGAAGTCGGGACAGTCGCATCCTCGGATGAAATCCCTCTGCAATCGCAGAACCGCCATCCGATGTACTACAACAATCGAGTTCGATTCAGCTACGTGTCCGGCACGACTCCCGCAACGGCCACGGCGGGCGGCACAGGTGGCGTTCCTGGCCTAACGACATCGCAAGATCAGGTTGGTCTCAAGCTCATGATCTACCCGACGGTCATGGACAACAACAACATCGCATTGTCCGTTTCCTTCGATAGCTCAGTCGACAAGGGTCTCCAGCGCTTTGATGCTGGCTCAGGTGACAACAAGCAATCGGTGCAGCTGCTCAACATCTCTGGCAACGGCACCTTGAACGATGCACTTGTCCGCAATGGGGGCATGACGGTCTTGGCTGCGTTCGAGCACCTGGATGGGCAAGACACGAATCGGACCCTTGGCGAGGACATTCCCTTGCTTGCTGGCGGCTCTGCGAAGCTCTCGCGGCAACGCACTGTCATGCTGATTGTGCTGCGGGCATCTATCCGCGACATGGGCGCCGGACAGGGGGCTGGATCGTGATCGTCGAAGCCTTCGGCAACAAGCTGGCTTTCGACCTGGAGTGGAAACCGCTTCTGTCCGGTTCGCACGCCCAGGCCACGCAAGCAGCGGCGGCGATCAAGGCCAAGTTGATGTGGCACGATTCGCGCGTCCGTGCTGTCGGGCTTCTTACCGAGCGGATGGGGCGCCGCATCGGGCAATTGCACTCGGGTGCAGCTGCATTCCTACAGTTGCCGGGCCTTCCGTCGAACGCGTTCCTGCTTCTGAAAAGCGCCGACGACCGGTACATCGTCGTTGGCGTTGAGCAGGGTAGGCCAAGAAAGGGGTTCGATCGAAGCGGGCTGTCTGAAGACCAGGCCCGCGACCTGCTTGAGAACTTCGGCAAGGTGTGCAACCAGCAAGGATACGTCCTTGTAGGCCAGCCAGCGCCATTTACCGAGGGCAAACCGGTCACACCGCTGACGTTGAAGGAACTGGGCTCCCTCGCGGGCAATGCCAGCCTGCTCAAACCTCCTAGCAAGGCAGCGCTCTATCGATATGCCGTTGGGTGCGTGCTCTTCGCTGCAGCCGGCGCGCACTTCGGACCCATGATCTATGACGCCGCCTACCCGCCGCCGCCGCCTGAACAGCAGATGACGCCTGCAGAACTGTACCAACAGTCGCTGGCACAACACGCGTCCGATCCGATTCTTCGCGCTGCTGATTTCGGGGACTGGTACAGCTGGATTCGCAGTCTCCGGCCAAGCTATGCGGGGTGGAACATGTCCACCGTGGTTTGCGATTGGCGTGACCCAACGTCCCAGCCTACTTCATACGTTGCGTGGAACGGAAAGGTGCGCTGCGTGCTTGAATTCAAGCGCGGGATCAAGGCTGTTGCCACGAACGAAGGGTTCATGTCCGCCATTCCGTCGGAATGGTCCTCTTCGGCTGTGTACGACCCCGCATCCGATGCCATCCGTGTGAGCCTGCAGCCCGCAGCCGGAAAGGCTGTGCCCCTCAGCCAGATGCTGCGCGACGCCGCCCCTGGGCATGAGCGAGATATTCACTTTGTCTCGCTTGTCCAGCGTGCCGGCAACCTGTCCCATACCGCATCGCTTACAGGCCCGTCCCCCTTCCTCTTGCCGCCAACTGCACCGGCTGGCGCAGTCCCAGACCTATTCATGGCGTCCAAATGGCAACTTACCGCCCCCCTTCATCTGGCGGAATTCATGGCCCAATTTCCGCCCTATGTCTCCTTGTCTACGGCAAAGCTTGAGATCGCCGATGTGGAAAAGAGCAAAGACCCATTCCGGCTCACGGTTGAGGGCATGGCAATTACTCGGAATTGAGTGAGGTAACTATGTACAGAATGATTCAACGAGTGGCAGTCATGGCACTCGCAACCGCAACAACAGGGTTGCATGCAGCGCCTCCCGCCGAACTGCTGGCACCGCCAAGCGGCGCTGCTGCATCCGCTCCTGCGCCCGCTGCGGCACGACCCTCGCCTGCATCAGTGCCGGCGGCCACACAAGTGCAGACACCTGCGCCGGCGGCCACCAAGGCCCTGTCGGCCGGGTCTAGCGCTAAAGCTGTGGCAGTTGCTCCCACAGTCCCGCAACCAGCGCAAGCTGCAACTGCTCCGGCTCCTGCAGCTGCACCAGTAGCAGGCCAGCCTCCCGCCACATCGACTGCAGCCCATGGGTACACCAAGCTGTCAGGCACGCCGACAATTGGAAACTGGGAGGACCTAACCCAGCAAGAAGCGTTCAAGAAACGCCAGGACGAATTGGCAAGCAACGGTCTGTCAAACAGGGCAGGGCAAGGACCGCTGCCCCCCTTGCAAGTGGTCACGTCACGCCCGCAAGGCGAGTCGCAAGCCGGGACCGCTGACGCGCCAGCACGAAAGCGCCGGGTAGTCGAAGCATGCCCCGACGATCGACCGTGCTTCTTCGCGGTGTACGGCGTGAGCGTGGACGGCGCAGGGAACAACTATCGTGGGCTCGTTGCCGTCAATGGCACGGTTCACCCAGTGACCAAAGGGACCCAATTCGCTGGGTATACCGTCGAAGCAATCAGTGCCCGCCAGTTGACCGTGGTGAGCAATCGCAGTAAGCGGCGCCAGCATTGGCCGTACGTTGGTGGCGTCGACATGACAGCAGATCAGACAGACATCCCGAAGGCCTCTAACACTGCAGAGGCTCGACCGCAGCCTATTTCGATCGCGCCGCCAGGCATGCCGGCACCAGTCGTTGGCGCACCGATGTGAAAGCCAGGGGACTTTGATGAAATCATTGCTCACCAATCTCATCCCGCGTATTCCCTTCCGCAAGCAGGGAGGTGATAGCAGCCGGCAGGTGCTCACCGCAGCGGCACAACGGGAATTCACACCAATCGTCGTCGAGCACAATGGCGAAGCGAACTTGCCTGCCGGCATCACCAAGCATGACCACGAGATCGTCGCCGTCGCAGATCTCCCTGCATTCAGCCGCACGCTCACCCGTGGCATTGGTCAGGACACGCTTCAGCAACTTTGCCCGATCCAGCTAGACGACCCAGAGGGAAGACGAGTCTTTGCCCTGGTCCTCGTCGAACGAATGTTGACCAGTGATGTGACGGAAGAAGTCATAGCTTCGTTCTCGCGCGAATTTGCTCCCGCGACGCCTTGTATCTACGTGGCAACGCACAACGTGCTGTCTGAGTTGGCCAGCGCCAGCATCGATGCAGATGGCAGCAAGCGTCTGGGAGTTGTGCCGAAGTCAGCGCACTGGGCACGATTTGAAGAGATCGTGAAATTCGCACTCGAACACGGCGCATCCGATCTTCACTTCAAGCCGAGGACGGATGTGGATCAAAGCACTCTGGGCTTCCGTATCGACGGCATCGTCGTGAAGCCAAGACGATTCATCATCAAGTCGGACATCATGCGCGACATGCTGGCGTACCTCTACGGTGCGCGAGGGATTTCCAACACTACCAATCAGTGGTCAGTGAATGAACCTCTCCAGTGTCAGCTTGAGGAGACGATTGGCGGCCATCCGCTGACGTTTCGTTGGGGGCAGTTGGACGTCAAAGGTGGTGCAAAGGTCGTCATGCGGGTGAGCCGACTTGATGACTCCGGCTCATTCAAAACCCTGGGCTGCGAGCCTGGTGGCGCGGGCTACCCAGCCCACCAGGTAGAAATTTGGGAACGCAATGTGCTCTCCGCCGGCGGCGGCATCCTCATTTCGGGGGTGGTGAACTCTGGCAAATCGAAAACGCTCCATGCAGTGCTGTCGATGATCCCCGATGGCTATGAGATCAACACTGCTGAAGATCCGATTGAAGACATTCTTGGGCCAAACGGCAACCAGCATGCTACGTCGCGGTCGTTCTCCGACACCAGCAATGTGGACCCGTTCATGGCGTTTAAGCTGCAAAACAAACGCATGGACCCAGATGTGACGATGATTTCGGAACTCCGCGATCAACTCACAGCGAGCACGTTCCGCGATTCAGTCCTCTCAGGACAGCGCGTATTTGCAACGATCCATGCCGACAACGCCTTAGCCATCTTCGAGCGACTGGCATCAGAAGAGTTCGGGCTGACACGGGACATGATTGCCCTGCCGAACTTCTTGAAGCTACTGGTGTACCAGGCGCTGGTTCCGAAGACGTGCCCCCATTGCAAGCTGGACCCAACGGATGGAAAGACAAGCCGTTTCCTTAATGATTTAGCCGCTAAAGAAGGTGAAGCTTCGATGCGGCGACTGATTCAACAAGCCGCGCGCGCCGCCAGTGTGGAGACTCTTCAGCGAGTGGATCGCGTCTTTGGCATCGATCCTTCCCGGATTCGGATTCGCAATCCCGCAGGTTGCAGTCATTGGGGTCGTCTCAGAAAACGGAAAATAAAGCACGCTAAGGCATAGCCGAACCTGCCAAGCTTGCTCCACCCTGTAGTGACGCGATCAGCGGGCAGGAAACGTTCCCCCTTCGCGCATGGCAGGCGCACACCAACTCAGACAGCACGGCCTCCATGCGCGCCAGGTCAGCCATTTTCTCGCGCACGTCCTTGAGCTTGTGCTCGGCCAGACTGCTGGCTTCCTCGCAATGGGTGCCATCCTCCAGCCGCAGCAGCTCGGCGATCTCATCCAGGCTGAAGCCCAGCCGCTGGGCTGATTTCACGAAGCGCACCCGCGTTACATCCGCCTCGCCATAGCGGCGGATGCTGCCATAGGGCTTGTCAGGCTCCAGCAACAAGCCCTTGCGCTGATAGAAACGGATGGTCTCCACATTGACCCCGGCCGCCTTGGCGAAAACGCCAATGGTCAGGTTCTCCAAATTGTTTTCCATATCGCTTGACTCCGTACATGAGTACGGAAGTAAGGTTACGCTATCCAATTTCAATTCGAAAGGACAAGCGCATGTCTGAACCAAAAACCGGGCGCGGCGCGCTCTTCACTGGAGGGCTTGCCGCCATCCTCGCCTCGGCTTGCTGCCTCGGGCCGTTGGTTCTGATCGCCTTGGGGTTCAGCGGCGCTTGGATCGGCAACTTGGCGGTGTTGGATCCCTATCGCCCCATCTTTATCGGCGTGGCGCTGGTGGCGTTGTTCTTCGCCTGGCGGCGCATCTACCGGCAGGCAGCGGCCTGCAAACCGGGTGAGGTCTGCGCGATTCCCCAAGTGCGAGCTACTTACAAGCTCATTTTCTGGATCGTGGCCGCGCTGGTTCTGGTCGCGCTCGGATTTCCCTACGTCATGCCATTTTTCTACTGATCGGAGTTCACCATGAAGAAACTGTTTGCCTCCCTCGCCCTCGCCGCCGTTGTTGCCCCCGTCTGGGCCGCCACCCAGACCGTCACGCTGTCCGTACCGGGCATGACCTGCTCCGCCTGCCCGATCACTGTCAAGAAGGCGATTTCCAAGGTCGAAGGCGTCAGCAAAGTTGACGTGACTTTCGAGACACGCCAAGCGGTCGTCACCTTCGACGATGCCAAGACCAGCGTGCAGAAGCTGACCAAGGCAACCGCAGACGCGGGCTATCCGTCCAGCGTCAAGCAGTGAGTCACTGAAAACGGCACCGCAGCACAACGGACGTCATTGTCTGGCGCCACAAACGATAAAGGATCTGTTGCATGACCCATCTAAAAATCACCGGCATGACTTGCGACTCGTGCGCGGCGCACGTCAAGGAAGCGCTGGAAAAAGTGCCAGGCGTGCAGTCGGCGCTGGTGTCCTATCCGAAGGGCACAGCGCAACTCGCCATCGTGCCGGGCACATCGCCGGACGCGCTGACTGCCGCCGTGGCCGGACTGGGCTACAAGGCAACGCTAGCCGATGCGCCACTGGCGGACAACCGCGTCGGACTGCTCGACAAGGTGCGGGGATGGATGGCCGCCGCCGAAAAGCACAGTGGCAACGAGCCCCCGGTGCAGGTAGCGGTCATTGGCAGCGGTGGAGCCGCGATGGCGGCGGCGCTGAAGGCCGTCGAGCAAGGCGCGCAGGTCACGCTGATCGAGCGCGGCACCATCGGCGGCACCTGCGTCAATGTCGGCTGTGTGCCGTCCAAGATCATGATCCGCGCCGCCCACATCGCCCATCTGCGCCGGGAAAGCCCGTTCGATGGCGGTATTGCGGCAACTGTGCCTACGATTGACCGCAGTAAGCTGCTGGCCCAGCAGCAGGCCCGCGTCGACGAACTGCGGCACGCCAAGTACGAAGGCATCCTGGGCGGTAATCCGGCCATCACCGTTGTGCACGGTGAGGCGCGCTTCAAGGACGACCAGAGCCTTACCGTCCGTTTGAACGAGGGTGGCGAGCGCGTCGTGATGTTCGACCGCTGCCTGGTCGCCACGGGTGCCAGCCCGGCGGTCCCGCCGATTCCGGGCTTGAAAGAGTCACCCTACTGGACTTCCACCGAGGCCCTGGCGAGCGACACCATTCCCGAACGCCTTGCCGTAATCGGCTCGTCGGTGGTGGCGCTGGAGCTGGCGCAAGCCTTTGCCCGGCTGGGCAGCAAGGTCACGGTCCTGGCGCGCAATACCTTGTTCTTCCGTGAAGACCCGGCCATCGGCGAGGCGGTGACAGCCGCTTTCCGTGCCGAGGGCATCGAGGTGCTGGAGCACACGCAAGCCAGCCAGGTCGCCCATATGGACGGTGAATTCGTGCTGACCACCACGCACGGTGAATTGCGCGCCGACAAACTGCTGGTTGCCACCGGTCGGACACCGAACACGCGCAGCCTCGCGCTGGACGCAGCGGGGGTCACTGTCAATGCGCAAGGTGCCATCGTCATCGACCAAGGCATGCGCACGAGCAACCCGAACATCTACGCGGCCGGCGACTGCACCGACCAGCCGCAGTTCGTCTATGTGGCGGCAGCGGCCGGCACCCGTGCCGCGATCAACATGACCGGCGGCGATGCGGCGCTCGACCTGACCGCAATGCCGGCCGTGGTGTTCACCGATCCGCAAGTGGCGACCGTGGGCTACAGCGAGGCGGAAGCCCACCACGACGGGATCGAGACCGACAGCCGCACCTTGACCTTGGACAACGTGCCGCGTGCGCTCGCCAACTTCGACACACGCGGCTTCATCAAGTTGGTTATCGAGGAAGGCAGCCATCGGCTGATCGGCGTACAGGCGGTCGCGCCGGAAGCGGGTGAACTGATCCAGACGGCGGCTCTGGCCATTCGCAACCGCATGACGGTGCAGGAACTGGCCGACCAGTTGTTCCCCTACCTGACGATGGTCGAGGGGTTGAAGCTCGCGGCGCAGACCTTCAACAAGGATGTGAAGCAGCTTTCCTGCTGCGCCGGGTGAGAAAAAGGAGGTGTTCAATGAACGCCTACACGGTGTCCCGGCTGGCTCTTGATGCCGGGGTGAGCGTGCATATCGTGCGCGACTACCTGCTGCGCGGATTGCTGCGCCCGGTGGCGTGCACACCAGGCGGCTACGGCTTGTTCGATGACGCCGCCTTGCAACGGCTGTGCTTCGTGCGGGCGGCCTTCGAGGCGGGCATCGGCCTCGACGCGCTGGCGCGGCTGTGCCGGGCGCTGGATGCGGCGGACGGCGACGAAGCGGCCGCGCAGCTTGCCCTGCTGCGTCAGTTCGTCGAGCGTCGGCGCGAAGCGTTGGCCGATCTGGAAGTGCAGTTGGCCACCCTGCCGACCGAGCCGGCACAGCACGCGGAGAGTCTGCCATGAACAACCCCGAGCGCTTGCCGTCCGAGACGCACAAACCGATCACCGGCTACCTGTGGGGCGGACTGGCTGTGCTGACTTGCCCCTGCCACCTGCCCATCCTCGCTGTCGTGCTGGCCGGCACAACCGCCGGTGCTTTCCTCGGCGAGCATTGGGTCATCGCGGCGCTCGGTTTGACCGGCCTGTTCCTTCTGTCCCTGTCGCGGGCGTTGCGGGCATTCAGGGAAAGAGAATGAGCGCTTTCCGGCCGGATGGATGGACGACGCCGGAACTGGCCCAAGCGGTCGAGCGCGGGCAGCTTGAACTGCACTACCAGCCCGTCGTCGATCTGCGCAGTGGTGGGATTGTCGGCGCGGAAGCCCTGTTGCGCTGGCGTCATCCGACGCTTGGACTATTGCCACCGGGCCAGTTCCTGCCCGTGGTCGAATCGTCCGGCCTGATGCCTGAAATCGGCGCTTGGGTGCTGGGCGAAGCCTGCCGCCAGATGCGTGACTGGCGAATGCTGGCATGGCGACCGTTCCGGCTGGCCGTCAATGTTTCGGCGAGCCAAGTGGGACCGGACTTCGACGGGTGGGTAAAGGGGGTCATGCCAAGATAAGGCCAATTCGCTATCATAAGCCCGCCAGTTATGTAGAAGTTTGCATGCATGCCTCTTGGTTATAAAGAGCC
>B570J29032_109959523_pt1 | contig 29489 bp, 15 predicted proteins | sample LakMenEpi16Nov12_FD_29032 | JGI IMG/M metagenome (IMG submission 29032) | reverse complement strand
TTAAAATGAGTTTAGAAAATGCAAGCTTCGCCAACGAAAATTTAAACGCTATTCAGTCAAACTTAGAGCAGTTGAGTTCAGAAAAAGCTGGTTTATTGTCAGAAATTTCAACTTTACGTTCTGACATGAGTGGTTTACAAGACACGATAACTAACTTAAACTTAAAAATTACGAATTATGAATCTGAAATAGAGAACCTAAAATCGGCCACCAATTCGTCAGACTTAAGCTTAAAATTAGAACAACAGGATGCTTACATTGATAAATTGTTTAAACAAATTGATTTGTTGAGCGACGAGCGTCTAAACTTGTTAAGTGAAAAAGAGCAAATGGCCAATCAGTTATTAAAAATGAATGACGTGATCGGTGAGATTTCTCAACAAGTTGAAAGTGAGAACATTAACGTAAATGATTTGAATAATCACAGAAAAAACATTATCTTAGCAAACGGTTCTAGTAAGACAAGTGACAGTGGTCCTATTAAACAACAAATAAACGATTTAGTGCGTGAAATTGATAAGTGTATTGCTTTGTTAAGTGCTTAATTTAATCGCCATCAACTATGAGCGAAGTTAACATAAAGGTTGAAATTGCAGGAAGTACCTTTCCTGTAAAAGTAAACATAGTTGACCAAGCCAACATAGAAGAAGCGATCGATTTAATAAATACAAAAATTGCGGAGTTCGAAAAAAACTATGCAATAAAAGACAAAAAGGATGTTTTGGCAATGGTAATGTTGCAGCTTGTAGCCCAGCTCTATAAACAAGCAACAACAGCCGAAACAGAATTAAGCAATTTAAAACAAGTGTTGGAAGATGTTAAGGTAATGCTGGCTCAGCATAACCAAGACATTATAAACATAACAATGAGTAAAGAGTAAGTTTACTTTTTACTGATAACGCACAAAATTAAAAGCAGAAATGCATTTGGTTTTGTGCGTTTTTAATTTAAAAAAAAGAAGAAAATGGAAATACTAACAATTGGACTGATAGCAGGCGCACTCATTTTAGGTGTTTTAGCCGGCTTTTTTATTGCAGGGAGTAAATTAAACGCCACAGCTACTAAAGAAAAAGAAAACATGTTAAAAGAGGTGGAAGTTAAAGCAGAAGCCACCAAACAGGAAAAAATCTTACAAGCAAAAGAGAAATTCCTGCAATTAAAATCCGAACATGAAAAAGCTGTGCAAGAAAAAAACAGCCAAATTGCCCAGCATGAAAATAAGATTAAACAAAAGGAAAGTGAATTAAACAAGAAACTGGAAGATTTAAATCGAAAAAATAAAGAAGCCGAAGAACTTAAAAATCAGGCCAGTCAGCAAATCGAAGTATACAAACACCGCACGGATGACCTTGAAAAATCGCACCGTAAACAAGTTGAAATACTTGAAAAAATTAGTGGTATGAAAGCCGAAGATGCCAAATTACAATTGGTAGAAAGCATTAAAGGTGAAGCCAAAACGCAGGCCATGGCTTACGTGAAGGACATCATGGATGAAGCCAAATTAACTGCAAACAAAGAAGCTAAAAAAATAGTTATTCAAACCATTCAGCGTGTTGCAACGGAAGCCGCTATTGAAAATAGCATTTCTGTTTTTCACATTGAAGGTGATGAGACCAAAGGAAGAATTATTGGTAGAGAAGGGCGAAACATCCGTGCATTAGAAGCAGCAACCGGAGTTGAAATTATTGTTGATGATACACCGGATGCCATTACGTTAAGTTGCTTCGACTCTATCAGAAGAGAAATTTGTCGATTGGCATTACATCAATTAGTAACCGATGGTCGTATTCATCCGGCCAGGATTGAAGAGGTGGTTGAAAAAACCAAGAAAATGCTGGAAGAAGAAATCATTGAAACCGGTAAACGCACGTGTATTGATTTAGGCATCCATGGTTTACATCCAGAATTAATACGAATGGTAGGCCGTATGAAATACCGTTCTTCTTACGGACAAAATTTATTACAACACAGTCGTGAGGTAGCAAACCTCTGTGCCATAATGGCCAGCGAAATGGGCTTAAACCCCAAAGTAGCCAAACGCGCAGGTTTATTACATGATATTGGGAAAGTACCTGATGAGGAACCAGAATTACCACACGCCTTACTTGGTATGAAATTAGCCGAGAAGTACAAAGAAAAGCCTGAAGTTTGTAATGCCATTGGTGCTCACCACGATGAAATTGAAATGACAAGTTTGTACTCGCCAATCATTCAGGTATGTGATGCCATTAGTGGTGCAAGACCGGGCGCAAGAAGAGAAATTGCGGAACAATACATGAAACGCTTAAAAGACCTGGAAGCTTTAGCACAAAGCTACGAGGGTGTTGAAAAAACTTATGCTATTCAGGCAGGACGAGAGTTGCGTGTAATTGTGAGCAGCGACAAAGTTAACGATGGAAGAGCAGAACAATTAGCTTTTGAAATTAGCCAACGTATCCAAACAGAAATGACCTATCCCGGACAAGTAAAAGTAACGGTTATAAGAGAAGTAAGAGCGACAGGTTACGCGAAGTAATACCAATGTGAAAAAATAATTATGCCAATAATTATTTTTGCTACAGTGGTTTATACCGATTAGAAATAAGTTTGGCGCAATGAAGTGAAACAAAATTGGACCATTACTTATTTCACATCGGTATAAAAAGGTAACAAGGCAATTTGATTTTCAATCTCGTCACCAAACCACTATTAATGTTTCGGTTGAAAAGTATAGGCTACTTTAATTGACTGTTTAAATAGGGTTCACTCAAAATGTATAAAAATTAACTGAATCGAGGCAGCGAAGTGAAGATGTATAAAAATACTTCGAGCTGACCTGCCTGCGGCAAGCAGGGCTAACGACGAGTCAGTTAATTTTTATCAAGCCAAAAACGCATAGGAAATTCTATTTTTATCTGTAAGGATTTTCTCTAGAAAGTTCAAAAAGGTTTGCACATAAAAATAGATTTAACCCTCAAATCCCTTGTTAATTAACATGTTTGCGTTTTTGAGTGAACCCGAAATAGTTGTGGAATAAGGATTGATCATTAAAGCCTAATTCTTAATTATTTTAACTGTTTTAAAGTTAATTACACCTTCTCTAAAATTGACAAAGTAAACACCTTCTTGAAAAGTAGATAAATCCAATTTAAAATTATTTTTACCTTGCAGATCATTTAGATTTTTTACCAATAACTCTCTACCTAATAAATCTGTTACAATTATTATTAGGTTTTGGTTTTTGGTAAAAGTTGAGTTTATATTAAAAATACCTTTACTTGGATTAGGATAAACATTTACATTAATTAAATTATCAGCAACTTCTTTTAGTGAACTACTTGTGCTTACCGTAAAAGTGATTGACTTTAAAACACTGTCACTTACATTACAACTAGTGAAAATTTGACTGCCGTAATAAGCATTAAAGTTTAATGTCCACACACCTGCGGCTAAAGTTCCAATACTTGTTGTATCTTTCATTATATGTCCAGCTGTTAATGCGCCATCACAGTATCTGATTTTTAACGTAACAATATTATTAATGTTATCAACAAAAAAATTATTTGAGATCTTCCAGCCAATATTTGGAGTTTTAACTTGCGTTGCTACTTTTATTATATTATTTGAAGTAGGCTGATTGGGTATGATTGTTGGATTTTCAACGCTCAAAAATACAAATTGTGCTTTGACTAAAATTATTTGAAAAAAACACAAATACAGCATCAGTTTTGTTTTATACATATAATTCATAAAAATTTAGTATTTTATTATTTTAACTGTTTTGAAATTAGTTGCGGCTTCTTTAAAATTGACAAAATAAACACCTTCTTGAAAAGTAGATAAATCCAATTTAAAGTTATTTTCACCTTGAAGAGCATTTTGATTTTTTACCAATAACTCTCTACCCAACAAATCCGTTACACTAATTGTTAAGTTTTGATTTTTGGTAAAAGTTGAGTTTATATTAAAAATGCCTTTACTTGGATTAGGATAAACATTTACATTAATTAAATTATCAGCAACTTCTTTTAGTGAACTACTTGTGCTTACCGTAAAAGTTATTGACTTTAAAACACTATCACTTACATTACAGTTCGTAAATATTTGACTGCCATAATAAGCATTAAAGTTTAAAGTCCAAACGCCGGCTGCCAGAGTGCCAATGGATATTGTGTCATATATCGGTAATCCACCTGGCAGCGCTCCGTCACAATAATAACTTTTAAGATTTATTTTGTAATTAATATTGTCAATTACAAAATTACTTGAAACCTTCCACCCGATACTTGGCGTAACCACCCTAGTTGCAATTTTCGCTATTGATGTAGTAAGGGGTTGTTGGGGGACAACTGAAGGGCTATTAACACTTATAAAAACTTGTGCTTTGACTAAAAATATTTGAAAAAAACACAAATACCCTATCAGTTTTGTTTTACGTATTTTATTCATGAAAATTTAATTTTTAAAATTTAATTACTTTAACTGTTTTAAAGTTAATTACACCTTCTCTAAAATTGACAAAATAAACACCTTCTTGAAAAGTAGATAAATCCAATTTAAAGTTATTTTCTCCTTGCAGAGCATTTTGATTTTTTGTGAATAATTCCCTACCAAATATGTCTGTTACACTAATGGTTATGTTTTGATTTTTGGTAAAAGTTGAGTTTAAATTAAAAATACCTTTACTTGGATTAGGATAAACAACTAAATCTGAAATAGGATTGTGTGTGTCATTAATGCCCATTACCCCTGTTGGATCATAGATGTAAAGTGATGCGGCAGTGTTTACAATTGAATTATCAGCCGGGTAAAATTTATTGTGAAGTGTAGAATAATGAAACCAAGTACGCATCACAACCTGACTTTGCGAAAAAGATACAATTTCACAATAATAAGGTCTATCAACCCTTATTGTACTTGAATCTCTGTTCCCGATACATTCCTTAGTATGCGGCCAAACAGCAACCAAACTCTGTGTTGGTGATAATGAAAAATTTAAAGTAGTTGTTTGTTCATAAACTATTGTATTGTGTGTACCTTGTGGCACACCTTGTAATTGTGGCCAATTCCTTGGCACATTAACAGCAATGGGTGTAGAACTTTTTACACCTGTAGCAAAATGATTTAAATCTGCATGTTTAACAGTGTAAAAACCCTTTTTTAATTTTGAAATTGCCCTGTTAACATTAACTCTACCCCAGCCTGTCGCTTCATCATAACCAACCGTTTCAGAATAAGTTCCAGTTGTAATATCGGTGGCCGTTCTTTGTAAAATATATTCGCAATCCTCACCAGCTAAATTATCCCAAGATGGTAAAGGTGAATTTATATAACTCATCATTAAAGCCGATGCACCTGAGACATGAGGAGTAGCGAATGAAGTTCCATCATCCTTTATGTAGGTATTTCCAACATAAAGAGTTTTAACAAGCGAGTCAGTTCCTGGTGCGATAAAATCGATATTAGTTCCGCGGCCAGAATTGTTCGAACAGTTTGTCCCAAGTACACAATAATTTCCATCAGTGCCTGAAGAACCAACAGCCATAACCACTTCGTCACCAATGTCTGCTGGGAAAAGTATCAATATAGCATTAAAATTTCCTTTTGCCGCGCATATTGCTGCACCGTGTTTGTTGGCAAGATTAATTTGTTCTGTTTCCGGCCAGTACAAATTAAAAGGATTATTTGCACCGCCTGTTCCAATACTAAAATTAAGAACATTTAATCCATTACCCCCAATACTCGGACTCGTAACCTCATTAAAAACACCTTGTATAAAACTACTTGTATAACATACGCTAAATGCGCATATTTTACAATCATGCATAGTAACACCCTGTTTGCCTATACTAGCATCGCCACCCGCTATACCGGCAATTCCAATACCATTGTTGCGCACAGCACCTATTATGCCTGAAACAGCTGTCCCATGATTTCCCTCATCTAAGTTAGACAAGGAAGTGTTGTTTACATAATTGTAACCACCGGTTGTAACGCCTGTATAATCTGAATGATTAAACTCAATTCCAGAATCAAAAACACCAACTTTAATATTGTTTTCGCCTGTTGTAAAAGCCCAAGCAGAATCAACATTAACATACCCATTTGGGTAGCTTGCAGATTGATTTAAACTGTGTTGCAAAACATACTCAGGATCATTACTTGCAAAAGTCCTATAAACTCTATTATAATTGGCGCTGATTATATCAGTATATAATTTCATAAGCCTTCTTCCAATTGTATCTATACCAAGGCATTCAGGTAACTTAATCAATAATGAACTATAAACCGGCGGTAGCTTAACAGTGTCACCCATTCTACTTATGGACAATGTATCGTTGGACGTTGCCTTATAAAAAATTTTTCTTGTCTCAATTTCCGCACTTTTGAATTGACATTTACCTCTTAAAATAGAATCCATTTTACTGCAAGTTGAATCTTGAATAAAGTCATTTAACTTTCCAAACAAAAAGTCCTTATTATTGATTGCACCTAATTTCAATGTAGCCTTATCAAATCGAACAATCAATTCCTTACTTTCAATCTCTTCATTTGCGTTAAGAAAAACAGGAGTTTGGTTAAAATCTTTGTATTCATATTTTACCGTTACATTCTGGTCAATAATGCCGTTAAATGATTTTGCACTTAACACCACAAAATTACCATCCACAAGCATGTCTAGTAATTCATCTTTAAGATTACTGGACCCGTTATAAATGGCCTCTAAATTTTGAACACCATTTACATTGAATCTTAATAATGCAGCATCTTTATTACTATTTTTGGTATAGTTTGCGCCAACAAATACTTCGTTTGTGTTTTTAATTATAACTTTTATTCCTTCTGCATCACTTTGGTTAAAAACTGGTTGCTTTTTTGTTAAATATAATTGCGTTCCTGCCGTGTTATACTTCAATAATACGAGTTCCTTGGTAAGGTTTGGTCTCGTAAAATAACCTGTTACATAAACATTTCCACTAGGATCAACAGTTACGTCATTTCCTTGATCACTTTTTCCATAACCATCAACAATTTTCGACCATAATAAATTCATACTCGCATCATACTTAAGGAGTTGAATGTCAAAATCAATTCCATTGCTACTTGTACTACCGGTAACGTATATGTTACCAAAGGCGTCTTTAAATTGTCCGGTAACAATATCTTTCGCATTCCCAACATTGGCCTGCCTTTGAACTTGCATTTGAGCACCTGTATTAGAATTATATTTAACAGTTGTAAAATCCATATTGTTATTAAATGAACTAGATGAACTGCTACCACTGACAATAATATTATTTGAGTTGTCAATACAAATACCTGTTGGTAAATCTAAACCATTGCTAAAGTTGTATCTACTTACCCATTGTTGAGTACCTGCAGAATTAAATTTGATCGTTACATAATCTACTTGAGCGAATAAACCACCAAAACTTGCACCACTAACATAAACGTTATTACTTGCATCTATAACTACACTTGTGGCAACATCATAATTATTGCCCGGTCCATTATAATACTTAACCCAAATGGGCGAACCACCTGTCGGTGCATACTTCACAACCGTTAAGTCATAACCATTCAATCCATTCACATAAGCAGCGCCTACAACAATAATATTCCCTGCATTATCTTTAGTATTAAATGTACTAAAGGCCTTACCGGTTCCGGCAGTATGTTGTTGATTCCATTGTATAATAATGTTTCCGTTTAAGCAAGTTGTCTGCATATTGTTTTGTGTACTCGTCACTTTTTGGTTAGAGCTTACAACGTAACTGTTTGCACCAACCTTCAAAATGGGACCTAAATTAGCAGTGTCGGTATTTCCAGTTACTACTTCACTAACTTTTTGTACTAAACCGGTAGTAGTTGTTTGGCTATTTGATAACTTAATAATTGCCAATGACATTAAGATAAATAGAATTGTTTTTTTCATCGTTTGTTGTTTTTTAAGGTTTAAATAATCTTCCCCTAAAAAAAGGGGGCGTAATTTCAAAACTACTATTCTCAGGAACAGCGACGAACCCTTAACACAGATAGTATGAAACACGCCCTTTCGGGCGTTTTCATTAACTGTTTCTGTGTTAATTCTTTTTTTGTCGCTGTTTTGAGAATTAATTTTCAGTTAGGAAAACGCATTATTTTAAAGTTGGTTTTTATTTCATTTAATATTCAAATTTTAATTAAATTTAAAACAAATTTTGAGAATTCCAAACTTAACTTAAAATTAAGGTACTTTTATTTAATAAGCGATGTTTATAAAAGTTCTAAAAATCAAATCTTTACCCCAATCACACACACATCATCAACTTGCTCCAAATTTCCTTTCCATTGGTTGAAAAAATGTTTCAAGGCATTGGCCTGTTCGCTTGGCGGAGACTGGCAATTAGCAACTAATAAATCGCAAAACTGTTTGTATTTTAATTTCTTACCTTTTGGTCCGCCAAATTGATCTGGATATCCATCGGTAAACAAATAAATGGTATCGCCTTTTTCAACGTCTAATTTTTGAGTAGTAAACTTTTGTATATTATCTTCAATAAAAGCACCTACCGGAAACTTATCCCCTTTTACTTCAATAATTCTGCCATCCTTTTTCAAATGATAAATAGGATTGTTGGCGCCGGCAAAGCGTACTTCCCCACTCTTTTTATTAATTGAAACTAGGGTAATATCCATCCCGTCTTGAATGGATGATTCGTTGTAACTTTGGTGTAAAGATTGGGTTAGGTATTCATTAACCGTATCGAGAATTTTACCCGGCTCGTAAATGTTTTTCTCTAACACAGCCTTATTTAATAAATTATAATTAACGATGCTCATCAAAGCACCCGGAACGCCATGTCCGGTGCAATCAGCTGCTGCCACAAATACATATTCCTCTGTTTGCTCCAACCAATAAAAATCACCACTTAAAATATCCTTTGGTTGGTACAACACAAACGAGTCGGGTAAAACAGTACGCCAATATTTTAAAGGTGGTAAAATAGCTTCCTGAATGCGTGTGGCGTACTTAATACTATCGTTAATGTCTTTGTTCTTTTCCTCAACCAAATGCTTTTGCAGTTCAATGATGCTATTTTTTTCGCTAAGTAAGTTGTTTGCATGACGTTGTTTTGTAACACCCCTTACCAACAAAAATGAAACGCCAATTAAAAGCAAACAACCTCCCAAAGCTGCGTATATAATCAATTGCTTGTTGTTGGCCTCTAATTCTTTTTTCTCCAGTTCTAATTTAGTTTTAGCCGTTTCATACTTGGTTTGCATGTCGTTTAAAGACTTAATGCCTTCACGAGAATAAATACTGTCCTTAATTGTTAAGCATGAATCCTGAAAAGCAAACGATTTAGGGTAATTCCCTAATTTGTGGGCCACCTCAGCTAAATTATAATATAAATTTTCTTTTACTGCCAAATCATTTTGGTCAACATACTTTAATGCTTCATCGTAGTATTTTTCGGCGTTTACAAAATCTTTATTATTATAAGAAATATTGCCAATATTAATGTAGCAAATTGCAATAGCATTAAGTCGGTTATACTTTTTATTTATTTCAATTGCTTCAAAATAATATTTATTGGCAGTAGTATACAATTTTTTAGCTGAAAAAACCGTACCTAAATTTGCAAGTAACACTGCTACTTCTACATCGTGTCCACGACTTCTCCGAATTTTTAAGGCTCTTTCATAATATTCAATAGCTAAATCATTATTATTTTGATTAGAATAAATGTTTCCCAAACCTACATATGCAGCGGCAACATGGCTACTGAATCTATTCGACTTAGCTAATTCCAAAGATTTATTATAAAACTCAATGGCTTTAGCAATATTTTTAAGTTTGTAATTAATTAACCCGATTTGAAAATAAGCCGAAGCTATAAAATTTTGATCTTGTTGCTTTTCAAAATCTTTTAAAGAAGAAAAAAACAAATCTATTGCCGTTTTATAATCGTTTGTTTTTAAATAATATTTGCCCAAGGCATAATTAGCTTTGGCAAGGTGTTGTTGCTTTTTAAATTCCTGTGATTTTAGTTTCAATTGAGATAAGGTTGTAAATGCTTTATTGAGTTGATTTAGTCTTATGGCATAAGTGCCATAATAATAAGCAGCATTCAAGTAATTTACTGTGTCGTACTCTTTTACCTCAAAATATAGTCTCTCTGCTAATTTGCTCCCCTCTATTTCATCAACATAAATAAACTCTTCTAACATTTGCCACTGTAGAGCGATTTTACAATTCTCTGTTTTGCAATTGGAAAGTTCCTGCTTAAGAGAATCAACAGATGGCTGAGCCCAAGCCTGAGTCAGAAAAACAAAAAAAACTATGAATAACCTGTATTTCAAAACAAAAAAGCCGGTGCACATGTGCACCGGCCTCTAATTTAATCATTTCTATTGATTAGCAGTTAATCTCAATGAAGTTGCTTTTGGTTTTCCACCTACATTCACCATGATGTATCTCACATTGCTGTTCACCACAAAACCCATCTCTTTTGCAAATGCCTGTTCAAATTCTATTGGATTACCAAATCGGTCATTTAAAACACCAATTCCGGTTTCGTAATTAATACTTTGTATGGTGCCGCGCTCAACAGGATCCAAAGATGCACCGTAAGTAACACCACCTGATACAACAGTTTCAAATTGTACAATCATGTCTTTTACCAAACCCAATTGTTCCCCATAGGGTTGTACGTATGGGTAATCCACTCGCGTTGATGTATCGGTTACTGTTCCTGTTGATCGCATTGAACCCGGGTCTGTTTTTACGTCTTTTACTTTTCCTCTAATGGCCATAGTTTTATGTTTTTAATTGGTTAATTGCCTCTAATATAAACCTAATTAATTAAAAACAAAAGTTGATTAAACAACTATTTTACAAGTGGAGAAATTTGATTACAGATGTTATTATTTGGTAACATCTACTCAATCTATTATTAACAATTAATTCATTAGGCCGACTGTGAAACGTTTTACTTACCAAAATCCAAACCATCCTGGTTACCTTGGTTTTGATCGCCCATACCTTTCATCTGTTTACCTCGTTTAAAAATACTGGCATCCATTTTACCAAATAAATAGGTAATAGTAAATCTAAAAAATCGGTTTTCTCTTCGTCTGCTTAACTCCTGTATGTAAAAAGGTGTCTCATAATAAGTTCCCATTCTTCGGGTATTCATCACATCGCTTACAGTGGCATTAAATATCCATTTCACACCAATCATTTTATTTACACTCACATCAAAGCCATAATTAGGTTGAGAATAACCTAGTAATAAAATTCTTGGTGACTCATAACTGCCATTCATTTGAAGTGTAAAGTTTTTAGGAAACTTATAACTAATGGTTGATTTGACGTTATAAGCATAACCAGTAGATGTAACAACGGGTTCAGTTGGCACCACCAATCCGCGCAAATAAATATAAAAAGCGTTGGCGTTTAGCATTACATCTAAGTTTTTAAACAGCGTATACTTGAAGGTATGCTCCATTCCGTATCGGATACTATTGGAACCATTAACCGTTGTATTGACCAAAACATTTGGATTATTTGGATCAGGATACGCCACATCCGTAATTGGTTGCTCCTCGTATCTAAAATAACCGCTGCCTAAATAGTTCCCCTTTTCAAAAATTTTATTGTAATTCAACTCAGCAATGTTTTTAAACTCCGGTTTTAATTGCGGATTTCCAATACGGTAATTTTGCGCATCGGCAAACATTACTACGGGCATTAATTGAAAGAAATTTGGTCTCTGAATTTTTCTGCTGAAATTTAATTGAAGTTCTTGTTGCTTTGCTAATTTCTTTGAGAAATATATGCCGGGGAAAATGGATTTTAAAATATCATTGGTTGTTGATGGGTAATTGTATGAAAACGAAATATTTTTGTCTGTTATATTTCCAAGATAATACGATTGCTCAAAACGCAATCCGGCTTGATAACCTATACCCCAAATGGTTGTACTATTATAGTTAACATAGGCAGCGTTAATCATGTCGTCTATCACATAAATATTACTCATGGCACTGTCTCTCACATATTCGTTTTTTGAATAACTGTAATTAGAGGTCGTATTTGCTTGTGTTGTTTGTTTGTAATAGGCTTTAACACCTGCCTCAAACTTTTTAGTTTCTGAAATAGGATTAACGTAATCTAATTGAAAAACCCCTTGATTGGCATAATTAGTTCCCTTGTTATTTTGCAAACTCACCGGGAAATTAGGCAAATAGGTAGAAAACAAAAAACCATTATCTGCAATTGTTCTGTTGTAACTTACATCTGCCGTAAGCTCTTTACCAACCTTAGGATATGTTTTTTTATAAAGAAGTTGCGCGTTATAATTATAAAATTTCGCAAATTGTTCATTTACGCGTTCTGCACTTAATAATGAAACTTTATCCTTATCCAATAATTCAAAACTTTGATCGTCACTAGATTTAATTTTTCCGGAAACTATCATCCCATTTAAAGAAATCATGTTTCGGATATTTAAATTATAATCAATCCCCAATCTACCAAAATTAAAAACGTTTTGGAAATTTGTATTATTCTCTTGATTAAAATAACCGGTAACCGTTTTATTTTTTGCCGTATCCAGTTGTGTTCTGTTTGTAAAACCTTTGGTTCTGTTCATTTGTTGGTTATAGGAGTACATTCCACTGATATTCCAACGACCTTCTTTTACATTTAAATTCATCATTCCACCATAACGATCTCCGGTTCCAACGTAGGCCATTGCCATACCATTATAACCCGGTTTTAAATTCTTTTTCATGATTATATTTAAAATACCACCGGTAGCATTGGCATCAAATTTTACAGATGGATTGGTGATGATTTCAACCCTGTCTATTTGATCGGCCGGGATTTGTTGTAAAGTTAAATTACTTGGTCTTCCATCAACAAAAATAATCGGACTTTGATTTCTTAACTGAGCGTTACCATCGGCATCCACTGTTACACCGGGCACATTTTTCATTACATCAACACCCGTTCCGCCTTTCACTGATAAATCCTTATCAACATTATAAACACGTTTATCAATGGATAAGTTAACAGAACTTTTTTGAGTCGTCACTTCTACCTCACCTAATAATTTTTCATCAGGCTCTAACTTCATGTCTCCTAAATCAACCTCTAACTTATTAGGCACTTGAATAAAAAACTTAGAAATACTCGTCTTATAGCCAATCTGACTTATTTTAAGTCTAAAGCCACCCATTGGAGGCAAATTTTCGATATTGAACTCACCATTATCTTTTGCTAAAACACCATTTAAAATACTGTCTTTATTATACCAAAGCACAACAACCGATGCAAATTCAACCGGCTTTTTTGTTTTAGAATCTATTACTTTTCCGTAAACGCGACCTTTCAAATCTTTCATGGCTTTCATCATCGGATTATTACCCTGTGAGAAGCATAAGCTAGTGATGAAGATACTTAGAAAGAGGGGAATTATTTTTTTCATTAAAATTAAAAATCAAGAACACAAAAATAAAGGAATGGTTTATAATTTCAGCCGATTTTTCGTTAAATGGCAGGTTTAGATAAAAAAACGGCGTTAATAGATGTTAATAAATTAACTCCGCGGCAAAAAGCGATTCGAAATGGTTAAGCAAAAACTTTTTTACTTCTTTCATATCAATTGAATGATTAAGTTCTTTTTGAATACTTGTTACTGCCTTATCTGTAATACCACAAGGGATAATATTGTTGAAATAATTTAAGTCTGAATTTACATTCAATGCTAAACCGTGCATTGTTACCCATCTACTGCATTTAACACCCATTGCACAAATTTTTCGTGCCTTACCAGGCGCATCAGGTTCAAGCCATACACCGGTTTCCCCTTTGCTTCTTTCCCCAACAATTCCAAACTCTTTTAAAGTTAAAATTACAGTCTCTTCCAGTAAACGCAGGTATTTGTGAATGTCTGTAAAAAAATGATCCAAATCCAATATTGGATATACAACCAATTGGCCGGGCCCATGATAAGTTATGTCTCCTCCTCTATTTATCTTATAATACGATGCGTTATTTTCTTTAAGTTCTGATTCATTTACCAATAAATTTTTTTCATCCCCACTTTTTCCAAGTGTGTAAACATGCGGGTGTTCTACCAACAACAAATAATTTTTTGTTGTGATTGAATCTGGTTCCTGAAAGTGTCGATTTTTGGTTTTTTGTTCAACAATTGAATTAAACAAGGCCTCTTGGTAATCCCAACAAGCCTTGTAATCCATCAATCCTAAATCTTTTACTATTACGTGTTTGGAATTAATCAAAATTTACTTAATTCATTTTTCAAATGATTAATGACGTTCACCTCAACCGGATCAACATTTTTATTTTCGGCAATGTAACAGCTAACGTAATCGCCAATGTTGATTAAATAAAAAAACTGTTCTAGCTTCGTATTGCCTTTAGCTTCAATATCAATAACTTTGGCGGAGAATTTTTGAAATAAAGGTTTACAAACTTCATAACGTTTTTTTGTTCTGCTAAAGTCAAAGGAAGTGTGAAAAGTAACTACAACCAAATTCTCATTTCTTTCAGTCCAACCTACTAATTCATTATGGTTCATTTCAGGAAAAACATGATGCCAGCATAATTGTTTGCCATTCTCATTCACTTGCTGTCTGAATCTTACGCATACACCCTCACTTCCACCTAAACTATAAATCACGGCTAATTTACCGGTTAAATCATCAGCTATTGTTTTAGCTTCATTTTTAATTTGACTGTTAAAGTCAATTAAAAGTTGTTGTGATTGTTCAACCTCCTCTAACAAAGAAGCAGGAGCTAACTTCTTTTGTATGAAAATTTTAATAAGTTGCACTAAGGAAAAACCAATGCAAGAGCGTGGCGGCTGTCCCCCCGGAATCTCAATGAATTCATTTAAATTTTGCTTTGCCAATTCTAAAATTTTCCCTCCACTTGTTACACAAACTATTTGAGCATGCTTGCTCATAGCTTGTTCCATGGCCTGCACTGTTTCTTCTGTGTTACCGGAGTAACTCGACACAATCAATAATGTATTTTCATTAACGAAAGCAGGCAAAAAATAATCCTTATTAATTAAAACAGGCACTTTAACAGAATCCATTAATACTTCTGTAAGTATAGTTCCTCCAATACCAGATCCCCCTAAACCAGTTACTACTACATTATGTATTGGCTTATTTGGCTCGTTGACTACAGCTGAATTGGCTATCGAAAGGGCTTCTTTTAATTGATTCGGAAAATTATCGACAAGTTTAATCATAGACTTACAAATTTAAAAAATTCAATTAAAATTTCAATTAAAATTTTCCTTCGTTTAACAACAACTTTGTTTTCAAAACACCAACCATGCTTAATGAATCCGTTATTTCGCCATTCATTACCATTTGATACACAGTTTCAAAAGGTAATTTTTTAACAACCAACTCCTCACTCTCCTCGGGTTCAGATTCTTCAAAAGAAAGGCCTTGTGCAAGATAAATGTGACAATATTCGTCTGTTGCAGAATTACTGGTATGCATATTACAAAGCAATGTAAATTTGTTAGCAACAATGCCGGTTTCTTCTTTCAATTCACGCTTTGCAGATTCCAAAGGGCTATCATTTAATGGCCCGCCACCTTCAATGATTTCCCAACTATAAGAGTTAAGTGGAAATCTCCATTGACCTACGATCCAAGTATTATGATCTTCATCTAATGGAATTATACCAATAGCCAGATTTTTGAAGTGAATTGTTCCATAAATTCCAGGCCTAGAAGCAGGATTAATCACTTCATGATGATTTACCTCTATCCATGGCGATTCATAAACTTTTTTAACAGAATTAATTTTCCATGGATTTGTTTGGTGGCTCATAATATAGATTCGTCTAAAGATTAAAAATAATTATCACACTTTTTATTTGTCTCGACAAATTTTACTATATTTATCGATATAATTTTATAGGTTGTAAAAATACGTTAAAAAAATTTATGCGCCCTTTTGGTTCTATAAAACAGCTTGTACTAAACGCTAGTCTCATACTTTGTAGTTTTTTAACATTTGGGCAGGATTTGTATTGGATTGGCAGTTCAGGAAGTTTTAATGACCCAAATCACTGGAGCTTGACAAAAAATGGAGTGTCAGCCGGGATAATACCGAATAAAAATACAACCATACATTTTGAAAAAGAAGAAGCAGGAACAATTGTAGTTAATTTCGTTGGGGCATCTAACTTCAAAAAGTTACAGGTTCTTAATTCTTTAACACAATATCATTTTATTTTTTCCAATTTTTCTGAAACTAGTATATGGGGTGACTTTGATTTAGCTCCTAACAGCAAAATAAGCGGCTCAGGTAAGTTCATTTTCAATAACGAAGGATCACTTTCTAAAATTAATTTTTTAAATCAGAATTATGACGGAGACATCCTATTTAAAGGTGGAAATTGGCAAATAAAATCAATTAATACCTCCGACGATAACAGTGTAGTCTTGGAAGAAGGAAAATTCAATTTGAATAATGCAAGAATCAATACAGGTAATTTCGTTAGTAAAACAGGTAACGTTCAAATTAACAATATTAATTCAATACTAGATGTAAAAAAAAGTTTCGAAATAGGAAACTCCACACAATTTAACTCAAATGGCTTATATGTTAAAACTCCGCTTGACTTAGAACATTACAAAATATCAAATGGCGTAAACTTTGGTTCAAACTATAAAACTTTAAACTCAACTTTTGCTGTTTGCGGGGCAACATTAAGCTCAGTTGGGATTTCTTGTTCAGGCGTTTGTGATGGTACTTTAGTTTTAAATATTGATCCTACTTGTCCGGGTGCGCCATACACTTTAAACTGGAGTAATCCTTCATGTGCGTTGCCAACTCTGAATAATGTTGGGCCTGGTACGCATACCATCACCGGACTTTGCGCTTGTGCAGACTTTTACAGCGTGTTGGTTTTTGATAACATTGGTAACTTACTTACAATATCGAACCAAGTTAATATTCCAGGACAATCAGCTATCAACTTTGTGCCAATTGCTTTTGTTCAACCACTTTGTTTTGGGAATTGCAATGGTTCAATTACTGCCAATTTAAGCGGTAGTGTTGGTCCTTATACAGTTACCATAAATGGAAGCTCGGTTGTACCGGTTCCTTCCGGTAACACAACTTATTCTATGCTTTGTGGCGGAACAAATTCCTTTTCTGTAATTGACACAAAAGGCTGTGTTCGTAACTTCACGATTAATTTAAATCAACCGCCCACTTTAACACTTACGTCTGTTACTTCAAGCATTAATTGTAACAGTGTATGTAATGGATCAGTTGTTATTAATCCAGTTGGTGGTACACCAAATTACACCGTTGTAAGCTCCATACCTACAACAAGTACTGTGTCCACAGGAGGTTCAGTTGCATTAACAGGGCTTTGTCAGGGTGTTGTTACCACAACTATAACAGACTTTAGAGGCTGCATCAGAACTTCCACATTTACAATTAATCAGCCTCCTACTTTAACTGTTACATCAACACAAACAAATGTTGCTTGCTTTGGCTCTTGCACAGGAATTGGTTCAGTTACTCCTTCAGGAGGCACAGCTCCTTACACTTTTACCTGGACACCGGGTGGGAATAATTCCCCTATAAATTCAACACTTTGCGCAGGTGTTAACACTGTAACCATTCGGGATAATAACAATTGTACATTAGTTCAGACTTTAACAATAACACAATCTCCTTCTATAAGTATTTCAGCAACCCAAACCAATGTACTTTGCAATGCTCAATGCAATGGTGCTGCAAGTGTGACAGCATCAGGAGGCGCTGGTGCATTTACGTTTACATGGGTGGCACCCGGAAACACAACCATTTCAACAACTCAAAGCGCAACCGGACTATGTGCAGGTGTTTACACGGTCTTTGTTAGAGATTTAAATAATTGCTTAACACAAAGTTTAGTTACAATTAACCAACCTCCAGCTTTAACAATAACGGCGCAAACACAAAGCATTCAATGCTTTGGAGTTTGCAGTGGTGCCGCAACTGTAGTTGCAAGCGGAGGAAATGGAGCACCGTATAACGCCACATGGACACCAACAGGGTCAGGTACAATCAGCAATGCACTATGTGCCGGAAATTATACTGTAGCAGTTACAGATGCTTCAGCATGTCCTATAAGTACTGTTTTTACGATTGTTCAACCAGCATCAATCACTATTAATGTTAGTACAACTAGTTTAAGTTGTAATGGTGTTTGCAATGGATCTATAAGTTTCACAACCTCTGGCGGTTTAGCACCAATAGCAACTCCTACGCTCCTAACACCAACAGGTTCAATTGTTGCTAATCCTCCGTATAACGCTCTTTGTGCTGGAAACTATACAATTATTGTTAGAGATGCTTCAAATTGCGTTCAAACCAGAACAGTTACTTTAGCTCAACCAAATTTATTAACAAGTAATGTTGTAACAAATTCCGTTACTTGTTTCAATGCTTGTAATGGATCGCTTTCAGGAAGCGCTGTTGGAGGTACACCAAGTTATACTCTGAGCTGGTTAACTGCAACAAGTGTTATTCCCGGAGGGTTAGTTGCCGGGGCTTGTGCTGGTACTTACACTTTTCAAATAACAGATGCTAATGGTTGTACAAGTAATTCTGTTGTAACAATTAACCAACCGCCTGCAATCACCACCACTATTAATGCAACCAGTCCACTATGTTTCGCTGGTTGTAATGGTGTGCTAAACGCCAATGTTTCAGGTGGCGTTCCCGGATATACTTTAAATTGGTCAAATGGTTTTACTGGTAACCCTAATACTAATCTATGCGCCGGTGGATATACTTTGACAGTAAACGATGCGAATGGATGTACTTCAAGTTTTACTGCGGCCGTGTTGGCACCATCACCTATGACGATTAATGTCTCCACCTCCTCTGTTACATGTGCTGGTAATTGTAATGGTTCTGCCACAGTTACTGTTACAGGTGGTGCTCCGGGCTATACGATGAATTTTAATACTATTCCGGTAGTTACAAATACTACAGGAATAGTTGGGGGCCTATGTGCAGGTCCATTTATAGTAAGCGTAAATGATATAAATGGTTGTGTTCAAAATCAAAACTTCATAATCACTCAACCTATTGCTTTAAGTGCTGCCATTACAGGAACTCAAAACAGTTGTAATGCTTGTACCGGCGCAGGAACAGTCACTGCCTCTAATGGAACGCCACCTTACACTTATTCTTGGACCAATTCTCTAAGTGTAGTTGTTTCAACTTCAAGTGTTGCATCTAATTTATGCCCTGGTAATTATTCTGCCACTGTTACAGACTCTCAAGGTTGTAATACAGCTGTAAATTACTCTGTATCACAAGTAGTAACCGTAATTGTTGTTGCCAGTGGAACAGCTATTCCGTGCTTTGGTATTTGTTCAGCAACTGCGCAAGCCAATGCTCTTGGCGGCACCTTACCTTATACTTATACCTGGAACGTAACTGCACCAACACAAACAACGCAAACAGCTACCAACTTGTGCGCTGGAAATTATACAGTTACTGTTGCTGATGCATTGGGTTGTGCAAATACAGCTACAGTTAGCTTTGCAAATCCGCCAGCAATTGTTATTGCTCCTACACTTACAAATGTTACTTGTTTCGGACAATGTAATGGTATTCTTAATTCTAATGCTACAGGAGGAACCGGTGCGTTAACATACACATGGCTTCCGGGTGGTCAAAACACCAGCTCTATCACCGGGCAGTGCGCCGGGAACTACACTGTTATAGTTAGAGATGCTAATGGCTGTACCCAAACTGCAACAATGTCCATTACCCAACCTCCAACATTGAATGGTACATTGAATGCAACTAATCCAAATGCTTGTATTGTTAATAACGGAAGTATTTGTGTTACACCTTCAGGTGGCTCCGGTCCTGTTTACTCATTTACATGGTCACCAGCCGGTGGTAGCGGAATAAATAGTAACTGTTATACAAATTTAGGGGCAGGTTTATACTCTGTAGTTGTGTCTGATAACGTTGGATGTATAAGAACATTCACTGCCAATCTTAGTTCGCCAACAGGTCCGACACTTGCAATAAGTACAAATTCAATTAATTGTTTTGGAGGTTCAAATGGGTCAGCAACTGTTACAGCAAGCGGTACACCAGCATTTACTTTTACTTGGACACCTGCTGTTGCTTTTGTCAATATTGGTAACACAAGTACCGCTACCGGTATGTTGTCTGGAACATATAATATCGGCGTTACTGATGGTAATGGGTGTATCCGAAATCAAACTATAAGTATTGTACAATCCCCTTCATTAATTGTTAACTCTTCGGTATCAAATGCATTATGTAATGCAAGCTGCAATGGCTCAATTACATTATCAACCAGTGGCGGTACCCCAACATACACATTTTCCTGGTTACCTTCCTTGCCTCCAATTACCGGTCAGGGAACCCAAACAGTCACAAATCTTTGTGCCGGAAATTATACCGTCAATATTACTGATGCTGCGAGTTGTATCGTGACTAGAACCTTCGCCATCACCCAACCAGCTGCGATTAATGTAACAGCAACGCCAAGCAATTTATTATGTAACGCAGTTTGCAACGGATCAATTACTACATTAGCTTCTGGTGGAACTGCACCATTAACATACAGCTGGGCTCCTACAGGAAGTTTTCTTGGAGCGGTTACTCCAACTATAATTAATCTTTGTGCGAATGTTTATACATTAACTATAACTGATGCTAATTTGTGTACTAGAATTGTAACTACGCAAGTTAATCAGCCAACTGCATTAACAAGCACTGTTAACTTTTTAGGTGCAACTTGTTCAAATTCATGTAATGGAACTGCCACAGTAACTGTCTCGGGTGGTACACCAACTTATAGTTACACTTGGAGCAGCAGTCCTTCAACCTCAAGCATTGTTAGCACATTATGTGCAGGCAATGTTGTTTCTACTGTTACTGATGGAAATGGCTGTACAGTTAATAACAGTTTTACAATTACAGCTCCTCCAATATTTTCCTTAAATCTAAGTCCGTTTAATCCACTTTGTAATGCAGCTTGCAATGGCAGTATATCTACCTCTACGGTTGGTGCTCAAGGAGCAGTAAGTTATGTTTGGAATCCCGCAGGAAGTGGACAAAACCCTACAGGCCTATGCGCAGGTAACTACACCGTTGTTGCAACCGATGGTGCAGGCTGTGTTGCTAATTCAGCAGCTATTTTAAATAACCCACCTGCAATTTTAGCTAACGTTACATTTACTAACCCGGCTTGTAACAGTAATTGTAATGGCATTGCTGTAAGCACACCAACCAATGCAGTTGGTGTTGTTAATTATACTTGGCTTCCGAGTGGCACTTCCACAACATTAAATACTTTAAATGCTCAATGTGCCGGAAATTATACAGTTCAGATTCAGGATGCTAATGGTTGTGTAGATGTGCAAACCTATACATTAATAAATCCTCCTGTTTTGAATATAAATTCTTCTGTTGGTCCATCAGCTTGCTCTCCGCCTAGCGGATCCATTACTGTTTTAGCAACGGGAGGAACACCAAGTTACACCTATACCTGGTTGCCACCGGTAGTAAGTACAAGTTCAGTATTAACCGGATTAACGGCTGGAGTTTATACAGTAGTGGTTAATGATGCCAACAATTGTACAAATACTGTTGCTATTCCTGTATCAAGTTCTAATGGACCAAGCGCGGCAGCAATTACAGTTACAAATATTGCATGTAATGGGCTTTGTACAGGTGCAGCATCTGTCACAACAATCACTGGAGGAACGCCGGGTTATACTATTTCCTGGGTAAGTCCGCCTGCACCAGGTCCGAGCAATCCAATTTCCGGACTCTGTGCCGGTAATTATACAGCACAGATTACTGATGCTAATAATTGTATTTTGTTTGCGGGAGCCACAATAACTCAACCTTCATCAATAACCATTTCACCAAGTTTTACTTTGCCAACGTGTACTGGTTTATGCAATGGTGCCATTGTTCTTAATCCAAGCGGCGGAACAGGCGGTTTTAATTATACCTGGACACCTTCAGCGCCAAATAGCGCAACTTTAACTAGCTTGTGTACCGGAAACTATAGTGTGCAAATTGCAGATGCAAATAATTGTACATCTACTCAATCTATTTCCTTCCCTGCACTTACTAATATTGCAGCTTTAACTACTTCAACTAATAATTTATGTTTTGGTAATTGTAATGGTAATGCAAATGTGGCTGGCTTTTCAGGCGGTTTACCTCCATATACAATAAATTGGAATACCGGACAAACAACAGGGTTCATTAGTAGCTTATGCAATGGAAGCTATACAGCCACGGTTAATGATAATCAAGGTTGTACCAACACATTTACGGCTCTAATTTCCTCGCCAAGTGCAATCACTGCAACAACCTCAGCCAGCCAACCATCTTGTGGTTTATGTAATGGCTCTTCAACTGTAATAGCCGCCGGAGGTGTAGGCCCTTACACATTGTCTTGGACCAACGGTAGTTCAGGTACAACCGCAAGTAGTTTGTGTGCAGGGATTTATCAAGTAAACATTGTCGATTTTAACGGTTGCAGCAGCCTTCAGAATGTATTAATAAACAGCTCTAATGGCATTACTGGTCAAACATTTAATAACCAAAATGTTTTATGTGCAGGTAACTGTAATGGTTCAACAACTGTTTCGCCAATTGGAGGTACTGCCCCAATTACTTATAGTTGGGTTGCTCCAGCATCTACTAACAGTTTTGTATCTGGTTTATGCCCTGGTAATTATTTTGTTCAAATGACTGATGCGCAAGGATGTATCAGAACTGCCAGTACTGCAATTAACGCAGCAACTAACCTCACATTAACACCAAGTGTCACTAATCCTTCTTGCGCTGCCACTAATGGCAGTATTAACGTTAATGTAACAGGAGGCACAGCTCCGTACACATATACTTGGTCACCTGGTGGAGCAAACACAAGCAGTTTAACAAACCTAGGTGTTGGAAGTTATACTTTACTAACCCAAGATAATAATGGTTGTGCCTCGTCGCAGCAATTTAATTTAACTAACCCTACAGGCCCTGTATTAAGTTTTACACAGTCGAATATCAATTGTTTTAATGCTTGCACAGGTTCTATTGTAGTTGTTGGCACAAGCACTAGTTTACCAATAACTTATAATTGGAGTAATGGTTCTACTTCACAAACTGTTACCGGTCTATGTAATGGTATAATTACAGTTACTGTATCAGCAGGTGGATGTTTAACCATACGTAGTTTTACAATTACACAAAATCCTGAACTTAACTTAAGTCTTTCAAATATTAATGAGCCTCGTTGTAATAATGATTGCAATGGCTCTGTAACGCTTATACCTTTTGGAGGAACCCTGCCTTATACTTTTAGTTGGAATACTGTGCCAACAAGCAGTCTTAACCCACAAACTGCTTTATGTAGTGGAACTTATATTGCAACTGTAACTGATAACAGAGGTTGTGTAAGAACACAAACGGTCAATCTTCAAAACCCTGCCAGTTTAACTGTTACCAATACATTTAGTAATAGTACCTGTAGTAATAGTAATGATGGAAGTGCTACTGTTACTGTTTCAGGAGGTACACCAACCTATAATATTCTTTGGAATGGCCCAGCCACATTTACATCCAACTCTGCTACAATAACAAATATTCCAATTGGTACATATACTGCGACTGTTGTTGACAGCAGAAGTTGTGCCAGCACAAGCACACTACAAATAATTCCAACAACCACGCTTGTTGCGATTACAAATACGCCAAGCGCCTGTATTGGAAATTCAGTTGTTTTATCCGGAACGAATTCGATTGGAGCTAATACTTACAATTGGTTTCTATTGCCTGATTTAATTAATCCTGTTTCTACTAATTCGCTCTTCACAATACCATTCGTTACTAATACAAGTTCATATGTTTTGCAAGTTGTTTCAACCGTAACTACCTGTATAGATACAAGAACGGTTGTTGTATCTGCTTTGCCATTTCCGATTGTAAATGCCGGACCTTCATTCACCATTCCTTTATTCTCAACCGTAACAATTGGTGGTAATCCCACATCTCCAACGGCTTTAAGTTATACTTGGATGCCACCATTTACTTTAGATAACTCCAATACACCTAATCCAACTGCCTCTAACACTGTTAATACGATTTACACAGTTACGGTGCAGGATGCAAATGGATGTATAGCCACTTCAACTGTTGGCGTTGATATTTATCCGGAAATTGATATTCCGAATGGATTTAGTCCAAATAACGACGGTAAAAATGATGTTTGGATAATAGACAATATTGAGCAGTTTGTGGATTGTACGGTAGAAGTTTATAATCGTTGGGGAGAACAACTATTCTTTAACCGTGGTTATACCAAAAAATTTGACGGGAAATACAACGGCAAAGATCTGCCAGTTGGAACATATTATTATGTTGTTAATTTAAATCATCCTGTATATACTAAACCATATACCGGGCCATTAACTATTTTTAGATAAGATGAGAAAAAGTAGTTTCATTCTTTGTTTTTTCCTTTTGGCATTTGTGCTTGATGCCCAACAATTGCCGCAGTACACCCAATACATGCTGAATGAAATGGCCATTAATCCTGCTGTTGCAGGAAAAGATGAGTTTGCGGATGTAAGATCTAATAACCGATACCAATGGATTGGTATAACAGATGCTCCTAGAACCTATATGTTAACCTTGCATGGCCCAATTAAGGATAAAAACATGGGACTTGGAATGCATTTATATACGGATATTGTTGGACCTACAAGAAGGACAGGACTAAATGCAAGTTATGCATACCATTTAAAGCTTAAGAAAGATTTATTTTTGTCGATGGGCTTAACAGCAGGTATTATGCAATGGGGAATTGACGGGCATAAACTAAAGTTACATGATTCAGGAGATGAGAATTTGTTGGTTTCCTATCAAACAACTTATGTACCCGATTTTGGAACAGGCTTGTATTTTCATAAAAAAGATGTGTTTTATTTTGGGCTATCAGTTCCACAAATTTATCAAGCTCCGATTGGGCTTTATCCAAACAGTTCAAGCACCAGTAAACTTGTAAGTCATTTTAATTTAAATGGTGCTTACAAATTTGTATTAAGTGATGATTTTAAAGTAGAACCTTCGTTTCTGCTAAAATACGCTTCACCTGCACCACCAAAAATTGATGGAGGTATTCGTGTAATTTATCAGGAACAGATTTGGTTAGGCGGTGCTTACAGACACAACGATGCTTTTACAGCTTTGATTGGATACTTTTATAAAAACTATTTGATGATAGGATATTCATATGACTTTACAACTACAAATATTAAACGCTATACAACCGGCACGCACGAAATTATGCTGGGTTTAAGATTCTCGCGTAAACAAGCAGCTACCTGGGAACAGCCCAAATAAATTTAAGTTATACAAAACTTAGCTTTACTGTTGCATTATTAAACTTATTTTACTTAATTTGAGAGATTAATTATCAGAACTATGTCTATTTGGAGATTAAAACCAGTGTCAGCTTTTGAGGCTGATATGAAAAAAAATGATTTAAAACGCGTATTAACCAAATGGGGCCTAACTTCGTTAGGAATTGGTGCAATTATTGGTGGCGGAATTTTTACGCTTACAGGTATAGCGGCACACGATTACGCCGGACCGGCTTTAGCTTTGTCCTTTGTAATTGCGGGTATTGGTTGTTTATTTGCTTCGTTGTGTTATGCAGAATTTGCTTCTGTATTGCCAGTTGAAGGTAGTGCTTATGCTTATGCCTACGGAACAGTTGGTGAACTTTTTGCCTGGTTCATTGGCTGGAATTTAATTTTAGAATACATGATGGGCGCCACAACTGTTGCGGTAGCTTGGAGTGGATATTTTGTTAAACTTTTGCATTTATTTCATATTGAATTTCCAATTTGGTTATGTAACGATTTGGCAACTGCCATTGAAAAATCAAAGGAAATGGGCTTAGCTGCTCCTAGTTTTGCTTTTAACCTACCCGCCTTTATTATCACTTGGATTGTAACAGCTATTTTGGTAAAAGGAATTAAAGAAGCTGCTAAAACTAATAATATCATTGTTGTCGTTAAAATAGCTGTTGTCCTTTTTGTAATTATTGTAGGTGCTTTTTATATCAACACCGAAAATTGGACACCTTTTATTCCTGATGAAGTACCTGCATTAGATAAAGAAGGAAATGCAACCGGAAAAATGAACTTTGGTTTTGGCGGAGTTTTAACTGCCGCTACAATTGTGTTTTTTGCATACATTGGCTTCGATGCAGTGTCCACTCAAGCAGGTGAGGCTATTAATCCTAAAAAAGATGTTCCTTTTGCAATCGTAGCCTCTTTAATTATCTGTACACTTTTATACATTCTGGTGTCGCTTGTATTAACCGGTATGGTTAAATATTCTGAATTAGATAAAGCTGCACCGGTTGCTTCTGCATTTTCCGGAATTGGAATAAATTGGGCCGTTCTCATTATTACAATAGCTGCTACAGCAGGTTTAACATCTGTAATGCTAGTAATGATGCTTGGTCAAACACGTATCTTTTTAGGTATGGCTAAAGATGGATTACTACCGAAATTTTTTAAAGCACTTCACCCTAATTTTAAAACCCCGCATAAGAGTACTATTTTAGTCGGTGGTATTATCTCCCTTGTAGCTGCATTTACACCAATTGATAAAGTTAGTGAGATGTGTAGTATGGGAACCTTGTTAGCCTTTGCTATGGTTTGTGTTGCAGTAATGATTTTAAGATATAAAAAACCAGAATTAGAAAGACCTTATAGAACTCCAGCGGTATATGTTATTGGTACTTTAGGAGTTGCCTTTAACTTATTTCTAATGACTCAAGTAAGATTAGCAACGTGGAAGTTCTTTATTGTATGGGGCGCATTAGGTGTGATTGTATACTTCCTTTACAGCAGGAAAAACAGTAACCTAAACAATAAAGATGTTGAAGAACTTTAAATTAGTTTAAACTGAAACATTATGCTCTCTTAAAGCATCATTTAAACTTGTTTTTAAATCGGTGCTTGCTTTCCGTTTACCAATTATTAGAGCGCAAGGCACTTGATACTCACCTGCGGAAAATTTTTTCGTATAACTTCCGGGAATTACTACGCTTCGCTCAGGCACATAGCCTTTTGTTTCAATAGGTTTTTCACCGGTAACATCAATAATTTTTGTGCTTTGGGTTAATACAACGTTGGCGCCTAACACTGCTTCCTTTCCTACTCTAACACCTTCCACAACAATACAACGGCTTCCTATAAACGCATCATCTTCAATTATCACAGGTGCAGCCTGAACAGGCTCCAACACGCCACCAATTCCAACCCCACCACTTAAATGCACATTCTTACCAATCTGTGCACAACTTCCTACAGTTGCCCAAGCATCAACCATACTACCACTATCAACATAAGCCCCTATATTTATAAAACCAGGCATACAAATTACACCCTTATTCACAAAACTCCCATAACGAATGATAGAGCCCGGAACAGTTCTAATGCCTGCTGCTTCCATTCCGGTTTTTAATGGAATTTTATCATAGTATTGTTCCGGTCCTTCTTGCATGATTTTCATTGGCATTGTAGGAAAATAAAGGATTACAGCTTTTTTTACCCAATCATTTACTTGCCAGCTGCCATCTTGCTTTGGTTCCGCTACCCTAATTAAACCTTTATCTAAGCTTTCAATCACATCATGTATTACCTTTACGTTCGATGCGTCTTTTAGTAGCTCTCTATCGTTCCAAATTTGTTCAATTAAGTGTTGCATAGCCTTTTTTTTGCAAAACTACTAAATAATAATTTATCAACTAAATAAGTTTAGTTCATGCAACTTTTACTTATCTTTAATCTTATCAAAAAAATCAAAATATTACTTCTATTTGGTTTAGTGGCAAACTACCTGCTGGCTCAAAACATAATTGACTTAAACTTTAAAAATATTGAGCCGGAAGCCATTGGTGTAAAAGCAATATATAGAGGGCTTTATAGTAAAAAACACAATTTCATGTGGTTAAGTACTAATGAAGGCTTAGGAATTTATAATGGGTATTATTACCGTAAAATGATCAACCCCAACGACAGTAATGATAAACCGCTATCCAAACGTATTCTTACACTTTATGAAGATAAAGATGGGTTTTTATGGATTGGTTACCAGGATTCAATTGGTTTTACCGGTTTTGATTACGAAACGAAACACTTTACCCATTTTAAACCAGACAAATCCAATAAAGATGTTTTTGCTAAAGAGTTTATCCCCTCTCAATTCTATCAGGACCTTGAAAATCGAATTTGGATTGCAACCTGGGGCGGAGGCCTGCTTCAATATAATAAAATCACTAAAAAATTTAAATGTTATAATACCGAGACTAAATTTACCAATAACGCAAAAATTGTTTGTGCCACGGTAAGAACAATTTTTGAACTTGAAAAAAACAAGTTTTTAATTTGCTTTTTTCAAGAACAGCCAGCTGCCTACCCGAGTATTTTAGATTTAGATAAAAATACTTTAACAGAATTTCCCATTGAAAACTATGCTAAAAATTTAAGCCCACTTGGATTAGCTCAATTAAAACGTTTTTCAACCATTATTCATAAAACTTTTTACGATCAACAAGACCAAAAAATTTGGTTTGGAGGTTACAGTTGTGTCTTCTATATCGATTTAAAAAATAAGCAAAGTAAAAGAGTTTCACCTCGAACATTTAAGCAAGAAGATGACATTAATCTGGATAATGTATCAGATTTTATTAAATGCCGAGACGGTAATATCTGGGCAAGCACTACAAATAGTGGGATAATGATCATTAATCCTGTTACACTAAGAGCGAAATATCACAAGCAAGATGGGAATTGTGCAACATGTGTGGGTGATAATGCAATTCGAAATTTTACATGCGATAAAAACGATAACATTTGGGTATTTAATGTTTCCAATAAAATAAGTGTTAACACACCATTCGCTCAAGAAATAAAGGTTAAAAAATGGAGCGAATTAAATTTAGATTACTTAAACGCATCGCACCAAGCTGTACCCGTTTCTCAAATGCTGGCTCATTCAACACACAAAATTTACCTGGGCAGTTCAAAAGGACTTAGTGTTTATGATTATCAAAATGATTCGTTACTTAAGACAATTACCTTTGGAAAAACTTCATACGAAAACAGCATTCAAACCTTCAAATTTGGCAAAAACAATACGGTTGAATTTGCAAGAAATAACCCTAAAAAAAACTATAGTCATTTTGCAATTCATAATCTAAATACAGACAAAACCACCAATGAAAAAACATTACAGCACATTTATAGTGTTAATTTTTTAAATGATTCAGTTTCAGGAACCTATGCCTTCTCAAAGTACTATACAGATTTATTCAAATACAATTATTTCAAAAACACATTTGATACTTTTTTTGTTTTCCCTCCAGAAAAAGCCCC
>B570J29032_109959533_pt1 | contig 30584 bp, 20 predicted proteins | sample LakMenEpi16Nov12_FD_29032 | JGI IMG/M metagenome (IMG submission 29032) | reverse complement strand
TAATGCGCCTCTAACCAATTTTTTCCTATCCCCATTCCAACCTCAACCGGAACGTTAAGCGGTAAAGCGGTTCGCATACAATTTTCAATAATTGGTTTAATTTGTTCCAATTCGGGTTTGTAAACATCAAAAATTAATTCATCATGCACCTGAAGAATCATTTTGCTTTTTAAATTTAATGGTGCCAATTCTTTTTGAATGTTAATCATGGCTACTTTAATCATATCAGCGGCAGAACCTTGAATAGGGGCGTTAATAGCGTTTCGTTCTGCAAAACTTCTTACAGTGGCGTTGTTGGATGTGATGTCTCGCAACCATCTTTTTCTACCCAACAAGGTTTGCACATAACCATTCTCGCGAGCAAAGTTAATTTGTTCGTCCATGTAGTTTCTAATGGCGGTGTATTCTTTGAAGTAATTATCAATTAATTCTTTGGCTTCTGCTCTTGGTATGTTTAAATTGTCAGCTAAACCAAAAGCTCCTTGACCATAAATAATGCCAAAGTTAACGCTTTTGGCTTTGTAACGCATTTCTTTTGTTACATCGCTTTCATTAATATTATAAACTTTTGCGGCGGTTGCTGTATGAATGTCTTTATTTAAATTGAATGCCTCACACATGTTTTTATCACCACTCATGCTTGCAACAATGCGTAATTCTATTTGCGAGTAATCTGCACTGAGTAAAACATAATTTTCATTTCTTGGAATAAAAGCTTTTCTGATTTGACGCCCACGTTCTGTACGAATAGGGATATTTTGTAAATTCGGGTTATCACTGCTTAAACGTCCTGTAACTGCAACTACCTGATTAAAGGAAGTGTGTATGCGCTGTGTTTTTTGGTTCACCAATTCAGGTAAAGAGTCTACATAAGTTGATTTTAATTTTACTAACTCACGATAGTCTAATATTTTCGCAACTATTGGATGCGTGTTTTCTAATTTGCTCAGTACATCTTCACCAGTGGCATATTGACCGGTTTTGGTTTTTTTGGCCTTATCAGTGATTTTAAGATAATCAAACAAAATTTCTCCAACTTGTTTAGGCGACGATATATTAAATTTAGTTCCCGCTAATTGTTGAATTTCTGAATCTACATTTGTAATGTCTTCATGAAGTTGAGCAGAAAATTCTTTTAATGCAGGTACATCTAAATTGATCCCTTCTCTTTCCATGCCTGCTAAAACACCAATTAGGGGCACTTCCACAGTTTCAAATAATGTTTTTACACCATTGTTTTCAAGTTCCGGAACAAATACATTTTTTAATTGCAACGTAACATCGGCATCCTCTGCGGCATATTCTTTTATTTTTTCCAAATCTGCATCGCGCATACTCAATTGGTCTTTACCTTTTTTGCCAATTAAGGTTTCAATGCTAATGGGTTGATAATTTAAATAGGTTTCTGCTAAAACATCCATGTTATGACGCATGTCGGGCTTAATAAGGAAGTGAGCCACCATCGTGTCGAACAACTTGTTTTTTATTTCAATACCGTAGTTTTTAAGTATATGTAAATCATACTTAATGTTTTGACCAATAAGTGTTTTTTGTTCGTTATTAAAGATAGACTTAAACGCTGAAAGCTCTTTAGTTGCAACAGTTTGATCAGTAGATATTGTAACATAATAAGCTTCCGAAGGCTTAATAGAGAATGAAAGACCAACAACTTCAGCGTTTAGAACTTCTAAAGACGTTGTTTCGGTATCAAAACAATATTCATTCGCCTGTTCAAGCATTTGAAGCAGGTTCGCTGTTTTTTCAGGAGAGTCTACTAAAATGTATGTATGAGGTACATCGTTTATTGTTTTATATACCGGAACATTCTCTTCGATTACGTTATCCTCTAGTTGTTGATTATTAAAAAATCCCGCAGTGCTAAATAAGTCAGCTTGCCCTTGTGAAGATTTGGTTTTAAAAGACGATTCTGGATTTACTTGAATATCCTTGCTTAATACTTTTTGAGCAAGATTCCTGAATTCCAATTCTGTAAATAACTCAAGCAAAGCATCGTGATTATATTCTTTTAATTTTAGTTTTTCTTCGTCAAACGGAATCGGACAATCAGTTATGATAGTTGCGAGGCGTTTACTTTGAATGGCTAATTCTTTATTCGCCTCAACCTTTTCCTTCATTTTACCTTTTAATTTATCGGTATTTGCCAATAAATTTTCAATGCTGCCATAATCTTTCACAAACTGAATAGCTGTTTTCTCACCAACACCAGGAATCCCGGGAATATTATCAGATTTATCACCCATTAAACCTAAAATTTCAATCAGCTGTTTAACATTGGTAATTTCCCACTTTTTGCAGATTTCTGCAGGCCCTAAAATTTCAACACCATTTCCTAATCTTGCCGGTTTGTATATAAAAGTATTTTCATCAACTAGTTGACCGTAATCTTTATCTGGCGTCATCATGTAAGTTGTATAGCCTGCTAATTCCGCTTTTAAAGCAAGTGTACCAATTAAATCATCAGCTTCAAATCCGGGTAATCCAATCACCTCGATGTTGAAGGCTTTAATGATATCAATTATAAAAGGTATATTACTTCTTAAGTCTTCCGGCATTTCTTCACGATTTGCTTTGTAAGCTTCAAACTCTTGATGGCGCTGTGTTGGCGCATCAGTATCAAACACCACAGCAATGTGTGTTGGTTTTTCTTTGTTAAGAATTTCAAGCAAGGTATTACAAAATCCAAAAATGGCACTGGTGTTAAAACCTTTTGAGTTAATACGGGGGTTGTTACTAAAAGCAAAATAACTGCGGTAAATCAATGCAAACGCATCTAACAAAAAAAGTTTTTTGGGCGTATCTTTGGTTATCATTTCGCTCTGTTGTTATATGCATTAATAACTTGTGCCGCTGAGGACTCATCAATATCTTTTTCTCCTTTGTATTCACTTGCATAAGATGCAGCTCCGCTCATCATCTCCTGAAGTTGTTTTTTAAGTTTAGAAGGTTTAACATCAGTCATTTTTTTATCGCCTTCTTTCATCAAAAAGTAATCTGCAACGTAGTTAGTTTCGTTCATGTTTACTTCTTCAAAAAACATTTTAAACATGCTTATTTCCCCCTTAGCTATAACTTTGTAAAACTTTAGTTCGCCGTCACAGTCCATGCTAGCATAATGGTTGTTGTTGTATCCATACCCTTTTACTTTATTTGGCTTATAATTTTTTTGAATGCCTTGTTCGTCTTTAAAAAACACTTTGTTATGGTTGTCGTGTTCTTTTTTTGGATTAATTTTTATTTCACCTTTTAAGGTGTCGCCTTTTTCATTTAAAAGATAACCTTTTACAAATGAAATTTGGGATTTTGCAATTGTGCAAATCAAACAAGCAGTAATAATTAAAAATTGGTTCATAATACAGATACTTCATACAAATAACTGTATTTTTTAATAGAACTAAAAGCAATGTTAGTGGGTTGTGGAAAAGATTTCAGAGTGAAGTTAACAGTGTAGTTCAAAATCATCGGCATCTATCCCAACCGGAAAAATTTTCCTGAATTCCTCTAAATAGGTTTTATCAATTTCTGTTGTATAAATACCTTCCTGGTTCAACGGAATTTGAGAAATTATTTCGCCGCGGGGATTAATAACCAAGCTATTGCCGCAATGTGCAATGCCATTTCCATCGTTTCCAACTCTGTTTACCCCAATAACATAACACTGATTTTCAATTGCTCTTGCTATCAATAATTGCTGCCAAGGGTAATTTCTTACTTCCGGCCAGTTCGCCACAAAAAGCAAAACATCATAACTCCAATGGTCATTAACTTTGTTGTACACATTTCTACACCAAACAGGGAATCTTAAATCATAACAAATTAATGGTTTAATTTTCCAGCCGTTAATTTCTATAATAATAGTGTCTTTTCCTGCCTTGTAATGCCTGTCTTCACGGGCCATCCTAAATAAATGGCGTTTGTCGTAAAAGTATTCTTTTCCACTTGGCTCAATCCAATGTAAGCGGTTAAAAAATTGTTCTTGCTCTCTGCTAGGGATACTTCCAACAAAAGTAGTTTGATGTTTATTACTCATTGTTTTCAGCCAACTATAAGTTGTTGTTTTAAACTCTTCTGCCTGCTTTTCGGGCTGCATGGTAAACCCTGTTGTAAACATTTCCGGTAGAATTGTTAATTCAGCCTTTTCATGGTGAAGCGATAACAAGGCCTCAATTGCATCTCTGTTTTTGGATGGATTTTCCCAAACAATGTTGGTTTGTACAATGTTTATTTTCATGGACAATATTTATTTAAAGCATTCGATGCAGGCGGATAGTTAAATTTTACAGCTTGTTGAAAATCGTTGCATGGATTTTGATTCAGGTTTACCGACGCTACGCCCCTCCAATAGTATGCCTCGCCATTATCCGGCTGAAGTTCAATACTGTTGTTTAATTGTTCTCTGCAGCCATTAAAATCCTGTAGTTTACCCAACACAATACCTTTCTTTAAATAAAATTCGGGATTGTTATTTGCGAGGTTAATGGCCTTGTTGTAATTGGTTAATGCCTTGTTTAAATCATTAATATCGTTATAACAATTACCAAGCACAAAGTAAGCTTTATCATTTAAAGTATCCTTTTTAATTGCATAAGAAGCATCTTGCATGGCTTTGCTGTAGTCGCGTAGCATGTAGTAAGCATTAGCTCTTGCAACAATTGCCTTGTTATACTCAATAATAGAAAGTGTTTTATTAAATTGGTCGATTGCCTTAATTGGTTGGTTTATTTTTGTATAAAGCAAGCCTAAATTATAATAGCCTTTGTGATTTTTAGGATTGGAAGCAATAGCCTGATTTAAATAGTTTTCAGCCAATTGATTTTCATTTTGAAACATTAACTCAGTTCCTAAGCTGTTTAAAGCCACAAATGAACCGGGTTCGTTTTTTACTACATGGCTAAATAATAACTTGCTGTTTTCCCAAGGTGAAATACTTTTTAAGCTTAAACCAGCAAAAATCAAAATGGCTCCTACGCTAATTACTTTGGAAAATGATACCGATTTGTTAATTAATCCAGCCAAAGCAAAACTAAAGCAAATCGTTGAGAGGTACATATACCTATCGGCAAATAAGGCTTCACCAAATGGGATAAACTGCAATACCAAAATTAAACTGATGACAGAAAGGACAAGAATTAATAATAAATGGTACTTCTGGTTTAGCAGCGCATAAATTATTAATGCTATCATCGCAAGAATGATTGTTATGCCTGTGATTTTTACAATTGAAGTGAATTCAGGAAAAGCATACAAAGGATAAAGGTTAACAGGCGCAACATAATTTTTTAAGTAGTTGAAGATTGCAAAACCTGCATTGCATAATTTTTGATAGAAATGAAAATCGTGAGAGTAATTGATAAATTGATCTGCGGTTTGAGCCTTAATATTAAGTAAACCAACCAGCAAGGAGATTATGAAGAATGGAGTTTGATATATAACGCTTTTAATGGTGAATTTGTTATTAAGTAAGTAATCAATAGCTAATAAGAAGAAAGGAAGAATTACTGCATAGGATTTACTGAAACAAGCCAACACAAACATTACTAAGCTACCAATAAAATAAATAATGCGCTGGTTATTTAGATAGCGTAAATAAAAATGACAGGACAGAATAAAAAAGGTTAGCATTAGAATTGTTTTTAATTCACTTATCCATACAACTGTTTCAACTTGCAAGGGATGTATTAAAAATAAACCAAGAATAATGAAAATTGAATTAAACTTGAAATTGAGCTTGAGGAGAAGTTTGTATAATAACCAACCATTAATTAAATGAAACAATATGTTTATCAAATGATGCCCCCCTGCCCAGTCTTTAAAAAGTAAATAAGAAATGGAATGAACCAGCATCGTCATAGGTATGTAATTCCCTACGTAATAACTACTAAATAAGTTTTGTATTTTAAAATTAGTAACGTCCCTATTTTTAAAAACCATTTCCGGGTCATCCCAACTAATATAGTCAAAAAACACTACTTTGCCATAAACTAATATGCATAGCAAAAAAAGACCCAGAATATAATAAGGCTTGTGTTTATTTGTCGCCAACCAGTCCATCAAAAACAAATTTAGCATTTATCTTAAAATTAAATACCTTTATCGTGTGATAAAATTATCTGCTGTAATAATAACATTTAATGAGGAGAAGAACATTGAAAGGTGTTTAAATTCACTTAAAGAAGTTGCAGACGAAATAGTGGTTCTTGATTCATTTAGCAAAGACCAAACGAAGGAGATTTGCTTAAAGCATAATGTTGCTTTTTACGAGCACGCTTTTGATGGACACATTCAGCAGAAGAACAGAGCAGTTTCCTATGCAAAATACCCTCATGTGTTGAGCCTGGATGCTGATGAAGCGCTAGATCTTCAACTTATTAATAGTATTAAAGAAATAAAGGCAGCCTTTAATATGCAGGGTTATTACATGAACCGATTAACCAATTATTGCGGCCATTGGGTAAAACATTGCGGTTGGTATCCGGATAAAAAATTGAGGCTTTGGGATAGTAGACTTGGTCAATGGACAGGCACCAATCCACATGATAAATATGAACTTTTTGAAGGTGATAAAATGACGGGATACCTTAAAGGAGATATTTTACATTACAGTTATTACACTTTGGATGACCATTACCGCCAGGTAAACTATTTTACGGATATTGCATCAAAGGCCTTTGTCGAAGAGGGTAAGCACGCGCCTTTTTATAAATTGATCATCAATCCGATTGCTAAGTTTATTCATCATTACATTTTAGCTTTAGGATTTTTGGATGGCATCGCCGGATACAAGATTAGTAAAATTAGCGCTTATGCTACTTATCTAAAGTATAAAAAAATCAGAGCTTTGCAAAATTGAACGTGCATAAAATTAAACGCATATTAATTAGCCGAACAGATAACATTGGTGATGTTGTTTTAACGCTTCCAATGGCCGGCATTTTAAAACAGCATTTTCCGGACTGTAAGATTTATTTTTTAGGAAAATCGTATACAAAAGAAATTATACTATTAAGTAATAATGTTGATGAGTTTATTAATTACGACGATTGGTTAAAACAATCACAAGCAGATAATGTTTCAACTATAAAACAATTTAATCTAGACGTTGTGTTTCACGTTTTTCCTGATAAAAATATCGCATCTCTAATGAGTACAGCCAAAATTCCGATGCGAGTTGGCACATTGAGTCGAGTTTATCATTTTTTTACATGTAATAAACTAATACAATTAAAACGAAAAAACTCTAACCTTCATGAGACTCAATTAAATTTAAAGTTATTACAAGCAATTGGTATTTCAAGCATTCCAGCACTTAGCGAACTGCACAAATACTATGGTATTCAAAATATTCCTACGCTTCCTGCTAATCTAGAGTCTTTAATTGATCCTTTAAAAATTAATATTATTCTTCACCCAAAAAGCAAAGGGAGCGCAAGAGAGTGGGGTGTCGAAAATTTTTTGGCACTTGCTAATCAATTACCAAATCACACATACAAACTATTTGTAAGTGGCACAACTGAGGACGCAAGCCATTTAACAGAATTGATTAATCACCCAAATATTACTTCTATAGCAGGAAAACTAAGTTTAAAAGAATTTATTGCATTTATAGCAAGGGGTCACGTTTTAATTGCTGCCAGCACAGGCCCGCTTCATATAGCTGCAGCATTAAACATCAAGGCAATAGGTTTGTTTGCGCCGATGCGACCTATTTTCCCAACACGTTGGAAACCGCTGGGGGCTAAGGTGGAAGTGTTGGTAGAACAAAAAATATGTCGTGATTGCAGAAACAACTTGGATTGCGCATGTATTCGAAATATTAAAGTAGCACAAGTAATTAAAGCAATTCAACATGGAAACTGAATTTAAGGATAAGGTAATTTGGATAACAGGAGCCAGTAGCGGAATAGGTGAGGCTCTTGCAATAGAGCTTGCAGGGCGTGGTTCGCGTTTAATACTTTCTGCAAGAAGAGAGGATGAATTAAAGCGTGTTGCAAAAACTACTGGTTTAAGTGATTTAGATTTATTGATTCTCCCGTTTGATTTAAAAAAAACTGAAAATGCATCCGGATTGGCAGCTCAGGTAATTAATAAATTCGGTAGGATAGATGCATTGATTAATAATGGCGGTATAAGTCAGCGAGCTGAGGCGATTAAAACTAAAATAGAAACTGACAGAGAGCTAATGGAAGTTAATTACTTTGCTTACGTTAATTTAACCAAAGCTGTGCTTCCATACATGAAACGTCAAAAAAGTGGACACATTGTCGTTGTAAGCAGTATCGCCGGCAAATTCGGGTTTTATTTGCGCTCAGGTTACAGTGCGGCCAAGCATGCTTTACATGGGTTTTTTGAAAGTATGCGTCTTGAAACGGAAAAATATGGGATAAAAACTTTAATTGTTTGTCCCGGGAAAATTAAAACCAATATTTCTTTGAATGCAGTGAGTGCTGATGGACAAGTCCATAACAAAATGGATCAAAGTCACATAAATGCTATGGCGGCAGAAGAATGTGCAAAACAAATTTTGCACGCTGTTTTAACGAATAAAGAGGAGGTGTTAATTGGCGGAAAAGAATTAATCTTAGTGAAATTGAAAAGATATTTACCGGCTCTGTTTGGAAAACTAATTAGAAAACAAAGTCCGTATTAAAAAATTAATGCGCTTGTTTGCCTATTCTTTTTTATCGGTTTATTTTGTTTTTCGGGCATTGTGGCTTTTTGATAAGCTTTTTCCAGGCTCAGTAATTCTGAGTTGAGGTAATTACTTTTTACTTCTTCACATAATTTTTTAGAGGAGTCAATGTATAATGAGGCTTCATTTAAATTGGCGGTATTAACAAAATAGAATCCTTTTGAAATATAGGCTCTGGCAATTGATAAAGGATGATTAGATTTATGAGCCTCCTTAAATGCCATTTCGGTGTAGTATGAATATAGTTCGGGTCTATTTAATTTGTAATGGTTTTTTGAAATGTGTATCAGTTCATCAACAAAATTTGCATTAGCACCGTCAGCTGATTTTTTTAAAGAAATTGCTTTTTCGAGGTATTGAATACTCAAAACGTGTTGATTATTTTTATAAGTTAATGTTGCGAGATTATTAAGTACAATAGCTGCATGCACTTTGTTATTTGCTTTTAATAGATTAACAACTGATTCCTTATAATAAAGTTTTGCAGCCATAAATTTATCTGTTTGCATGCAAATATTGCCTAGGTTGGCCAAACAATCACCTGTTAAACCATAAAAATGTTCTTTTTTGGCAATTTGATAGGCTTTGTTATAAAGGAGAAATGCAGCGTCAAATCGTCCTTCAACATCTAAATAGTAGCCTTTATTGTTAATGCTTGTTACAAGTCCAAATAAAAACACTCGTCTTTTTAAAGAATCAACCTTTGGCAGCATCAATTTGCAATAACGATATAAATGCCCATTAAGTTCTTCACCAAGCTTGTCGTTATCAATTTGTTCAATCACTCTTGCAGTGTAAGTTACAAGCGCAGTATCATTCAAGCCAATAAATTTATATGGACCCCCGCTTGATAGCGCTAGTTTTGCAACTAGAACAAAAAGAATAAACAGGTTTTTTACCACAGGCTAAAGGTTTTCTTTAACGAATTTAAGAATTTTTCCGTAAACATGCATACGGGTCATACCACCCGCAATTCCGTGATTTTTATTTGGGTATACCATGTAATCAAACGGAATGTTGTATTTAACCATGGCGGCCACCAGTTCCATACTATTTTGAACATGAACATTGTCGTCACTACTACCATGTATTAACAAAAATTTTCCTTTTATTTTCTTAACATGTGTAATAGGCGAGTTGTCATCATAACCTGACTTATTATCGGCAGGTTTGCGCATAAAACGTTCTGTGTAAATGTTATCGTAATATTTCCAATTGGTTACAGGTGCTACTGCAATGGTAGCCTTAAAATAATCGGCTCCTTTGGTGATTAAATTACAAGCCATAAATCCACCATAACTCCAACCCTGAAAACCAATACGAGTTTTATCAACATAAGTTAAAGAGCTAAGGTATTTCGCTGTTTCAATTTGGTCTATGGTTTCTAATTTTCCAAGTTGCAAATAAGTACTGTGTTTAAATTCCCTGCCTCTACCAAAGGTTCCTCGTCCATCAACACAAACAACCATATATCCTTCTTGACATAACAGGTTATGCCATGTAAACTCAATTGGATCGAAGCTGTTGTTAACTTCGTTGGCGCCCGGACCATTGTAAGCATACATGTAAACAGGATATTTTTTTGTTGAATCAAAATTATGAGGCTTCATCATCCAGCCATTAAGTTCAACCCCTTCACCGGTTTTAAACTTAAAAAAGTTACGTTGGGATAGGGTGTAACCTTTCATTTTTTCAGACAAAGCTTTATTATCTTCTAATACTTTAATTACTTTTCCATTGATGTCGCAAAGTTCATAAACTGGTGGTGTATTGGCGTTACTGTAGCTCGAAATATAATATTTGAAGCCGGTTGTAAAATCAAAACTATTAAACCCTGTTTTGGTTGAAAGTCTTTTTTTGTTTTTTCCAGTTAAAAGTATACTGTATACATCTCTGTTAATAGCGCCATTTTCAGTGCTGGTAAAATAAATCGTATTGGTTTTTTCATCTAGTCCTTTAAATTCTATCACATCCCATGGTCCTGAAGTAATTTGATTAATTAGTTTTCCATTTAAATCATAATAAAATAAGTGATTAAAGTTGTCGCGTTCACTTGATGTTATAAAACCTTTGTTCCCAATAAACAACAAATCGTCAGTAATATCAATGTATGTTTTGGATTCGTCTGTAAGAACAATTTTTGATGAGCCGTTTGTTGCATCAACAAATAATAACTCCCATTTATTCTGAAGTCGGTTTAAACGTTGTAAAGATAAGGTTTTAGCCTCGTTCGTAAATTGTATTCGCGGAATATAAATATCAGTTTCGGCACCAATATCAGCCTTAACGGTTTTGTTTGTTTTAGCATCAAAAATATGAACCGAAACAATTGAATTGTCTTCGCCAGCTTTAGGATATTTGTATGTATACTTATCAGGATAAAGATTCCCGTTGTAACTTTCGAGTGTGTATTCTTTTAAGTTGCTTTCGTTGAATTTTACATAGGCTAAATAAGTTCCATCGGCACTCCAGCTAAAGTAATCCGCTTTACTAAATTCTTCTTCATATACCCAATCTCCCCAGCCGTTTTTTATTTTGTTAAATTCTCCGTCTGTTGTTACGGTTAATTCAGTCCCGTCCATTAAATTTAAAATATATAAATTGTTTTCTCTAACATAAGCAATTTTGTTACCATCCGGACTAAATGTAGGAAAAAGCTGCTTACCTTTATCTGTAAGTTGTGTTGTGCTTTTGCTTGCTATGTCGTAAACAAAATAATTAGCCTTAGGCGAACGCCTGTAAACATATTCTGTTCCTTCGCTTAACAAAAGCTTGGTTTCTGTTGGATTAAATTGATAAGTGTTTAAGTCTAACGTTTTATCTTTGAATTTGATTTCTGATTGTTTAACTAATTCTTTTATTTTTTTTCCGGATTTAATTTCAAATTGTGATAATACAGGGTTTGAATCTTCTCCATCAACATCAACAAAAGTTAAGCCATTGTTTTGCACATTAAAGCCTTGCGCACTTTTAGGATAGAACGAGTACTTTAACCAAGCATCTTCAAGTGTTAATTTTTTTTGTCCAATAACCAAGGTTGGCACAATCAAAAGAGAAATGATAATATTTTTCATATGTTGATGTGATTTATTTTATGAGATAATTTGTTGCAATAAAGAATGAAGGGTTAAACTTTTTTACGAATACTTATAACAATTGGAACGCCACAAAAATCAAACTGTTCACGGATTTTATTTTCAATGAAGCGTTTGTAATTTTCTTGCACGTATTGAGGTAGGTTACAATACAAAATAAAAAGTGCTTCGCCCTTTAATTGCGTGGTGTATTTTACTTTAATGTCTTTTCCTTTAATTGATGGTGGTGGATGTGATTCAATTAGTGGTAATAAAAAGTCGTTTAGTTGTCTGGTTGGTATATGTTTTGTTTTGTTTTGATACACGTACATTGCAACATCAACAGCCTTCATGATGCGTTGCTTGTCTTTTACAGAAATAAAAATAATAGGAATATCTCTAAACGGTGCAATTTTTTCGCGCATTGCTTTTTCAAATTGGTCGGCCGTTTTAGTGTCTTTTTCAATTAAATCCCACTTATTAATGATGATGGCAACGCCTTTGCGATTTTTTTCTATTAATGAGAGAATACTTAAATCCTGAGCCTCCAAGCCCGATTGAGCGTCAATCATTAACAAACAAACATCACTGTTTTCGATAGCGTTAATGGTTCGCATTACGCTGTAAAACTCAAGGTCTTCGTGTACCTTTGCTTTTTTGCGCATTCCGGCTGTATCAATTAACCAAAAATCATGACCAAACTTGTTGTAACGGGTATTAATGGTGTCTCTGGTTGTGCCGGCTATATCAGTAACAATGGTTCGCTCCTCGCCTAATAGGGCATTGGTTAAACTGCTTTTACCTACGTTGGGCCTCCCAACAATTGCTATTTTAGGAAGTTGAACTTGATTAATGGCGCCTTCATCTTTTGGAAGAAGTTCAATTAACGCATCTAACATGTCGCCGGTGCCGGCACCACTAATAGCACTAATTGCATAAATTTCACCTAAACCAAACTTATAAAATTCGGCAGCGTAATTACTTAATTCATGATTATCCGCCTTGTTAGCAACAACAATAACCTGCTTGTTTGATTTTCTGATAATATTTGCTACTTCACGGTCAAAATCGGTTATTCCGTCTGTAATATCTACTACAAAAATTAAAGCGGAACTTTCTTCAATGGCAACTGTAACTTGTTTTCTGATTTCACTTTCAAAAGCATCGTCGCTACCTTTAATGTATCCGCCCGTATCAATTAAACTAAATTCAACCCCATTCCATTCAGATTTTCCGTAATGCCTGTCTCGGGTTACACCAGCAACCTCATCCACAATGGCCTGGCGTGTTTCGGTAAGGCGATTAAAAAGGGTCGATTTTCCTACATTTGGTCTCCCAACAATTGCTACAATGTTTGCCATAAGCCTATAAAGGTAACAATAATAGCTGAATTTTAACAGAATACAGGCATGAAAAAATATTGTCAATTACAGTTAAAAGTGTTATTTTTGAGAGAATGAGGTATAGCCACATCCTTTTAATTTTAGTGCTTTTTGCAATAGTTAGCAAATCGCAAAACGAACAACGGGTTATTACCCCGCAATTAAAGGGTTCATTAAAATTTACTGAAAATTTAGGGCAATGGGAAGACGAGGTTTTGTTTAAGGCCGGTTTTTCCAATGGAGCCATGTTTTTACAGAAGGATGGGTTTGTATTAAATTTTCTAAATAGAAATCTATTTTCTGCTGGTCACGGAAAACAAATAGCACCATTACCAAGTATTGAGAAATATTTGGGGCACGCAATTAAAATCCAATTTATAAATGCGCAAGAACCTCTAATTGAGAAGTACCAACAAGGAGAGGATTATGAGAATTTTTTTATTGGCAACAATCAAAAAAAATGGAAAGGAAACGTAAAAAATTACAAGCAGATAATTTATAAGAATGTTTATAAGGATATTGATTATGAGGTGTTGGCTGACGGGAAAGGGATTAAATACAATTGGCGAATAAAACCATTTGCCAACGTTAATAAGGTGCTGATTGATTATCTGGGCGTTGAAAAAATGCGCATTGACAAAAGCGGGAACCTAATAGTAAAATTGGCCTTTAAGGAAGTTTGGGAACAAAAGCCATATGCATACCAAATGATTAATGGCAAAACGGTGGTTGTGAAATGCAACTACAAATTGAACAATAATCAATTGAGTTTTGATTTACCTGAAGGCTATGATAAACGTTACGAATTAATTATTGATCCGCTTGTTATTTTCTCTGCTTCATTAGGCAGTACATCTGATAACTTTGGCATGACAGCAACATATGACAACCAGGGCCATCTGTATAGTGGTGGAATGATTTATAACGTCAATTTGCCAGGTAGCTTGGGGGCTTATGATAATTCGTTTAACAATGGTGTTGGATATGGACGAACAGACGTTTTTATTTCTAAATATAACCCAACCGGTTCAGGGTTGATTTATTCAACTTATTTAGGAGGTGCAGAAAGTGAGGCAGTAAGTAGTTTGATTGTAGACAATAGCGGAAATTTATGTTTGTATGGTGTAACATCGTCTGTAAATTTCCCAGTATTACCAACGAGTGCATATCCAAGTTTTAACGGAGGTTCTACATTTGGCTTTTATCAAAACGGTATAGTCTTATGTGGCGGAAGTGATATTTTCATTTCAAAATTTAATCCAACCGGCACCTCTTTATTGGCAACTACTTTTTATGGTGGAAACGGTAATGATGGTGTAAACTATCTGAGCGGTTTGTACTCAATAAGTTTAAGTCCGGCAGCGAACGCATGCAATAGTACTTTTTTAACAACGCCTTATGATTCACTGGTCATGAATTATGGCGATCAGTTTAGAGGAGAAATTCAGGTAGACAAACAAAACAATATCTACATCATCAGTTCAACAAGATCTTCTAACATACCCATGGTAGGTGGATTCGATAACACACTGAATGGTGAGCAGGATGCTGTTATTGCGAAATTTAATACCGGATTAAGTAATCTTGTATTTAGTTCATATATAGGCGGGAGTAAGAATGATTGTGGTAACTCCATTGCATTGGATAACAGCAATAATATTTTTGTAACTGGCGGAACCTGCAGCAATAATCTTCCCAACACCAGCACCGGTCATATTCCAGCTTATGTAGGTGGTCGTTCGGATGGGTTTCTATATAAGATTAGTCCAACAGGTGCAACAATATTAAATGGTACCTATATCGGCACGACCGATTATGACAATTCTTTTTTTGTAACTACTGACAAAAAGAATAAGGTTTACGTCTATGGGCAATCATACGGGAGTATGCCCGTTATTGCAGCCCCAACATCTACAGCAGGTATTTATTCAAATCCAAACACACATCAATTTGTAAGTGCCTATACAAATAGTTTAGCTAGCTTATATTTCTCAACTAAGTTTGGCAGCAAAACAATTGCTGAGGTAGATATTTCTCCATCAGCGTTTGCTGTGGATGTTTGCGGAAACATTTATTTGTCCGGTTGGGGAGGCGGCTTAATTACGAATACAGTGGCTATGTCTGGTATGCCAACCTTTAGCGCTATTCCGGGGTATTCTACAGCACCTAATGGCTATGACTTTTATTTTATGGGATTAGATTCAAATGCAGTTAGTTTAAAATTTGGATCTTATTTTGGTGGGCCATTAAGCGAGGAGCACGTAGATGGGGGCACTTCTCGTTTTGACCCGAAAGGCCGAATCTATCAATCAATTTGTGCAGGTTGTGGTACATTTGATGATTATCCTATTATACCGAGCACTTCTTTTCCTTGTGGAGCCTTAACTTCTTGTCCGCCAGGACCTAATTTATCAAATAATTGCAACAACGGTGTCATCAAATTAGATTTTCAGATTCAGGTTGCTGTGGCTACAATTAATAATAATACGTTTTCAGGCTGCGCCCCTTTAAGTGTAAGTTTTACGAATGCTACTGCACCCACCAGTACCAACGCTACGTTTATTTGGTATAACGGTTTGGGAGGAACGAATACAACGAATATTAATCCAACCACAACCTACACTGCACCTGGTGTTTATACTGTTGCCTTAGTTGTAATAGATCCGAGCAGTTGCAATTTTAAAGACAGCACTTCAACCATTATTACGGTTTTACCAAGACCAAACGCTGCCTTTACTGCTTCATATAGCCCATGCACTCCAACTCTGCAACTTAACAACACTTCTACGGGGAGTTTAACAGCAGCTTCATATACATGGAATGTTGGCCCCTTTACAAGTACTTTAACTAATCCTTCTTATAGTTTGTTGGCAGATGGTACTTATAGCATTCAGTTAAACGTAATAGACATAAATGGATGCGTTAATTCAACTAATAGCGTTATTACTATTTTTAATTTTACACCAAGCGTTAGTTCGGCTACCTTGTGTCAAGGGCAATCTACCAGTTTGTCTGCTAATGGGGGCAGTAGCTACACTTGGCAGCCTGCTTCAGCTGTTAGTAATAGTGCTTCTGCAACTACTGCTATTAGTCCATCTAATACATCCAATTATACAGTTACTGTTTTTAATTCAGCCCTTGGCAATAATTGTATTAAAACGTTGACTACTAGTGCCGTGGTTAATTTTTCTCCTACGGCTTCCTTTACATATAGTCAAAATCCTTGCGGAGGAGGCGTATATTTTACTAATACCTCATCTACGAATAGTGCTACATTCAATTGGACACTTACACCTGTATTTTCCAGCACGCTTCAAAACCCGTATTATTTTTACAGTAATGGCGGCGCCCAAAATGTCAGCTTAGTTGTAACCACAACAGCAGGCTGCACGCATAGTGTCACAGAAAACATTAATGTAATTGTCCCGCCTCCAGTAAGTATTGGCGCTTCTCCAAAAATTTGTTTAGGCGAATTAGCCAGTTTAACTGCAGGCGGTGGGGTTTCCTATTCATGGACACCATCTCAAACATTAGCCTTTCCAAATTCTGCCAACACTACTGCTAGTCCTACTGTATCCACAACCTATTCTGTGATTATTACAACCTCAACAGGCTGTCAGTTTGTACTGTTTTCAAATGTAACTGTTGATTATCCTTCTTCACTTCCTGTTAGCGCTAATGCTAATCCACAAAAAGTTATTTTGGGGGATAACAGTACACTAGTTTACGTTGGTGATCCTGGTGCCACAGTTACATGGTTTCCGGCAGGCAGCACAGTACCTGCTACCGGGTATACAGTAACTGCTACCCCATCTCTTGCTACAACCTATACAGCAATTGCACAATATGGTGTTTGTAGAAACAATGCAACAACACGTGTAGAAGTTGTAAGTAATAGTTGTGTAGATAAAGATACCTTTGTGCCAAATACTTTTACACCTAACAGTGATGGCGAAAACGATGTACTTTACGTAAGAAGTGCTTTTATCGAACAAATTTATTTTGCCGTATACAACCGATGGGGTGAATTAGTATTTGAAACTACAGACAAAACAAAAGGTTGGGATGGTTTATATAAAGGGCGTCCGGCTGATGTGGGCGTATTTGGATGGTACTTAAAGGTTAAATGCCCTAACGGTGAAGAAAATTTTAAAAAGGGCAATGTAACGCTTATTCGCTAATTTTATGCCTCAGCCAATTCATGTTTCTGAATTACTTCAACTTCAAAAAGAAGGAATTAATGTGGTTGATGTACGCACACATTCTGAATTTTTGCAAGGACATATTCCAAAAGCAATCAACATTGAACTTTTTTCGGATGTAGAGCGCGCCAGGGTTGGTACACTTTACAAAAAAGTGGGGAGGGAAGAAGCAATTAAATTAGGCTTGGAATTAGTTGGACCAAAATTAAAACAATTAGTTGAGACAATAGTGCAGCACACCATTAACAATAGAGTTGTATTGCATTGTTGGCGAGGCGGTATGAGGAGCGGCAGTGTGGCCTGGTTGATTGAATTAATGGGGATAAAGGTTTATGTTTTAAAAGGCGGTTATAAAGCATTCAGATCCCATGTCCTATCAACATTTCAAATACCATTAAAATTAGTTGTTGTTGGAGGTAAAACCGGTTCCGCGAAAACCAAAGTTTTAAAAGCGATTCAAGAACAAGGGAAACAAATTTTAGATTTGGAGGAATTAGCCAACCATAGAGGTTCTGCTTTTGGAGCACAAGAAGGCAGTAATTTAACACAGGAACAATTCGAAAATGATTTATTTGAAGCGATAAAACAGTTAGATGCAACGCAACAGATTTTTATTGAAGATGAGTCCAGAGTTATTGGGAAAAAAGTAATACCGGAAACAATATGGCATTGTATGCGCAGCGCACCTCTAATTAATTTAAATGTTAGCAATCAAGCCAGAGTTAATTATTTAGTTGAAGACTACGGAAAACTTCCTAAAGAAATATTGGAAGCCAACTTACATAAGATTGCTAAAAGATTAGGAGGGCTAAGTTATCATCAATCCTTGGATGCACTGAATAAGGGCGATTTAGTAACAGTATGTAAAATCTGTTTAGTTTATTATGATAAAGCCTATTTACATGGTTTAAGTAAGAGAGAGAAAGAAAGCATTCTTACTTTGGATTTTGATAGTATTGATATTAAAAATGTAACTAAAATGGTAATAGACTATGCCACTCAACTATAACTTAACAGAATTTACCAAGGCATCCGGTTGTGGTTGTAAAATTGAACCGGAGAAATTGAAAACGTTGCTAAAAAGCGATTTAAACTTATCTCCTGATATTAATTTGTTGATAGGAAATCAGCACAACGATGACGCTGCTGTGTATGATTTAGGAAATGGAAAGGTTTTGATAAGTACAATTGATTTTTTTACACCCATGGTTAATGACCCCTTTGATTTTGGTTATATCGCAGCAGCTAACGCATTAAGTGATGTTTACGCGATGGGAGGCTCGCCTATTTTAGCTACAGCCGTATTAGGCTGGCCAACACAAATAATTCCGTTAGAGTTAGCGCAACAAGTATTAGAAGGAGGAAGATCAGCTTGTGATGCAGCGGGTATAAAAATTGCAGGCGGACATAGTATAGAAAGTCCTGAACCATTTTTCGGATTAAGCGTGAATGGCTTAATGAAAACAACCGAATTGAAAACTAATTCAGGTGCAAAAGAAAATGATTTGTTGTATATAACAAAACCTTTGGGTGTTGGTGTATTAAGCGCTGCTTTAAAGAAGGGGAAATTATCAAATGAGCATGAGACCATATTGGTAAAGCAATTAAAACAACTTAATAAGCTTGGCGCATTACTTGGCAAGCAACACTATATTAATGCATTAACTGACGTAACCGGATTTGGCTTGGCCGGCCATGCCCTTGAAATGGCTAAAGCTGCTGATTTAACGCTTGTTTTGTGTTATGATAATTTACCAATCATCAATGTTTTTTTTGATTATACCAGTCAATTAATAGTGCCTGATAATTTATACCGAAATTTTAATGCCTATAAGGATGAAATGGCTTTGAATCATAAGGATGCTTTTTTTGCTATGTGTGATCCACAAACCAATGGTGGTTTGTTAATAGCTGTAAATCCAGAATACAAAAATGATATTGAAACTTTACTGTCCAACCACAACTTAATTGATTTTGCGAAACCAATAGGGGTTTTTGAAGCTAAGCAGCAAATTAGTTTGATTGTAAATTGATTATTAATCAGTTTGATTAATACTTTTCAGAAATATAATTACTGTCATTGGCCAGGGTTATTCCTTGTTTTATACCTTAAAAAAGTCATAATCACACCTAATTCCTCTTCACTAACAATACTATCTGTTAATTCAGCTTGATGCTTTTTGTTGGTTAGCCTTAATTCATAGCCTCGAAGTTGATCTTCGGAAAAATCCGGCACTATTTTTTTTCTTTTTACATAAGTTGTATGACACTTACCACAATTAAGATCATATAAAACTTGGCCTCTAGCGCATTCTGCTTGGTAATGAGTTTTAACATGTGGTAACATTTCAGTTGGTAAATCAATTGTAACTGTTTTTTGAACAGCACAACAAACCAAAAAAATCAAACTTACTATTAAGGGTATAGATTTAGTAGAGGCCATGTATCACACGTTTATTTAATGATTTAATTGATGAAGAAGGTAACTTAGTTGGTGGTGATTCAATTGGAAAGGATTCGGTTAAAGATCCAATAAACTCTATTAATTGCTGTTTTTCAAGATCGCTTAAATTAAGTCTATCTTCACTTAGCGTTTGATTTGCAACATTAAGTCCTCGGCCTTTACCGCCACCATTATTATAAAAGTCGATTACACTTTTTAAATCCGGGAAAACACCATTGTGCATATAAGGTTTGGTTTTAGAAGCGTTTCGTATAGTTGTCGTTCTGAATGCATTTTGAGTTTCGTTGGCAGGATTTATTTTGAATCTACCTTTATCAATTGACAATTCACTAAAGGATGTGTCCGCCGGTGTTCCTATTACTTCAAATTCAGAGCCAATGTAAGGCGGTTTAACGCCATTAAACTGTGGCACAAAATGACAAGTAGCACACTGTGCTTTACTCATAAATAAATTAAATCCGGCAATTACATTCTTATTTGCATCGTTTTGATTATTTATTGCTCTATCAAAAGGGCTATAAAGTTGGCTAAGTTTGCCATAGTAGAATGTTAAAGCGCTACTAATGTGATTTATGGTTACGGTATTTGCTTGTGGTGTTTCTTTAAGCAGATTGTTAAAGCGTTTTCTATAATCCTTACAACTTAGTACTTTGTTAAGCAACTCATTTTCATCGCTAGCCATTTCATCCGGATTTGTCATTACATCTTTAGCTTGATTTTGAAGCGTGAAATGTTTTCCGTCTAACATCGCTAAATGATTATGGGTAACATTTAAAAGTGTAGGTGTGTTACGTGGAAGTTTATTTTTTTTATCAAAGTTTAAGTGTGCTGTTGTTATTGTATCTGTATAGTATTGAGTGGGCTTATGGCAAGAGGCGCAACTACGCTCGTTATTTTTAGACAAAATAGGGTCGTAGAATAATAATTTGCCTAACTCTTCAATTTCTTTAAGTAATTCAGGATTTTTTATTCGACTATAGATGCCTCTTATATTTTGTGCGTAGTATAAATTCTTACTAAAGATAGAATTAACCTGATTGTTTAAACTGTAGTCATTGTAACTTTTGCTATTAATTTCATAATCTCGAATAAAATTTTGATTAAGATAGAATAATGGGTTGATGTATGTTCTAATAAATTCAAAGTGATCGAATCTTTCAAAGTCGTTTGGTTGATTTTTTACAAATTCGATACATTTATCATATAAATTTGAATAGTCTTTGGATAGTGAGTATTCCGGGTAACTCTGGTTGAACGAAGCATAAATGCCTTTAACAGCATTCACCATACTTTTTAGTTCTGTAATTACTTCAGAAGTATTGTTACACTCAAAACCGGTTGTATAGATGGCTGCTAAATTTAATAGGTATAATCTATTTGCAAGAAAAAAATGGTGATGATCATTCATTTTTTGAAGCACACTATCCTTCAAAAAGAGTGGCGATGTTTTTAAGCTTGATGTATGTATGTTTATTAAAGAGTCTTTTACACAATCAGCTTCTTGCAATTCATTGTATAATACCGTAAAGCCTCTCCCAATGCGTTTATATGGCTTTTCAAATTTTTCAAAAACTTCTGTTTCCCATTCAACAGGTAGTGGCCCATTAATTTGTTTATACGCATTAGGCTCTAGATACCTTAACCAAAAATCACATGCTTTTAATTGGAGTCGTGCTTTGTTAATACCATCGTTAAGACTTATTTTACCTAAGCTATCTAGTTTAGTTTGTTTTAGCTGATTTAATAGTTCTTCCTGTGATTTTATTAATGCATTAATTGATTTTTGATAAAAATCCTTATAGGCAGTGTTCTCTATTTTGAAAGCAAGGCATAGTAGAATACAAAAAGGAAACAGTAGGATGGTTTTAGTTACAGACATTTGTAGATACGCAAAAAGCCGGGGCACATTGTCCCCAGCTTGTTTTATAAATTTTTAAGTTTAATTAGTGTGAAACAATTAATTTAATAGTTTTTGAATTTGAACCCATATTAATTTTAACGAAGTAGGTACCATCTGCAAAATTTTGAGTGTTAACATCAATGGTATTGTTTCCTTTTATTAATGCTTGATTATTCTTTTCATAAACTAACTTACCTGCAAGATCAACAATTGAAATTTGACAGGTTTTCTCATTAGCTGCATCTATTGTAATTGTAATTTTGTCTTTTGCCGGATTAGGAAAAACTGATGTTAGATCTTCGTTAGCTGTGTTTCCTTTAATCCCAACAGTTGAAAGTGTTGCGTTGCCCTCAACCTTAAAATTATAAGCAGCTTCATCGAAATCGTTGTTGTTGATGTTTACGGTAGCAGAACGTGTTCCGGCTGCTGAAGGCGCAAATTGAACTGTGATGGAAAGGTTGGCACTTGCAGCCAAAGTTAAGGGCGTTGACGGCGGACTAATCAAGGTGAATTCTGATGCGTTTGTACCAGTCATTGTAAAGCTATTAACAACTAAAGCACCTGGACCAGCATTATTAATTACAAATGTTCTGCTTGTATTATTAGAAACTTGAACATTTCCGAAGTTAGTATTATTAGTTGCACTTGTTACGGCTGTGTTGTTAGGGATGTTATTGGAAGCACCGCTAACATTGATTTCCGGATTAGAACTTACAGTCATCGGATTATAAACTAATAACATTTGACCACCCTCAACGATAGGAGATGGAATAGAGTAGTGACTTTGTGTCACAATCATCCACCAACCAGCACCTAAAATACCTTGCATGTCAATTGCACCTGAGGCTTCTTCATCTTCTGTTAAAAATCCAGGACCTCCCGACACAAAACGATTTGCATCATGTGTTGTCAATAAGCTTAAAACATCGTTATCAACATTATAGTTCCATTGTTTACCTAAATGTGCGTTATTACCAACATCTTCTTGGAGTAGTAAATTTCCATAATTATCAAAACCCATATTATCAATCATTTTTTGACCTTCAGTTCCATCCAATACAGCTAAGATTGTTCCGCCATTTTCCGGATTGTTTACATCAGTAAAACGGAGTCTGTATAAACGGCTTGGTGAAGAAAATGAATTTGTAGTACAAAAATAGAAGTCATTAGGGTTTCTTGGATCCCATGCGCCATCTTCAGGACGCAAGAAATTAGTAACGCCCATACTATTGCTCATGGTGTTTAAGCTGGCACCGGTAATTGCCGACACATCGCCTAAATTAATAAGTGAAAATGTTGTTGATGTTGCTGGAAATAATGTGTTTGTTTCAGCAATAAGTGATTGCACAGCCACACCATATAAGTTACCATTTGTTAAACCTGCTTTTTCAACATCAGTTCCGGTGTTAGTTTTACTACCAATATATACATAAACTTGACCAGGTGAAGAATCATCCATGCCAACTACAACAGTTTTATTAGAGCTGAAAGGTCTGGCATTATAGTTTTCACAAGAGAAACGACCTAAGCGAGGTAATTGATAGCTATTTCCAGCCGCACTTCCGGTTGCGATGTGTCCAAACATTCTGCCTTCTGCACCTGTTTCTTCACCATTCATGAAAATTCTGGCAGTTGTACCGTTACCTGTAGCGCTATTGTAAAACGCATTAACTTCTGGTAAATCACCTGAACAAAAACGACCAAAGGCAGCTAAAGTAGATGGATTAGTTGCATTAAACATAGTATAGGTAGCTCCAGTCCATAAGTATACGTTCTGTATTAAATCAGATCCGCTTATTACAGCTTTGGTTGTTTTATTAATAACCCATTTTGATACAAAGGCCCCAATTGACCCATGCGCTCTAACCCCTCCACTCGCGTTATTAATTTCATGATTTAATAAGAATGTAAATGTGCCATCATTATTATCGTAGGCACCAGCCCCATCAGGTAAACCACACATTGAATAACCTCCAACGGCATTTGGTATAGTTAATAAACTTGTAACTGTTACATTAGAAGCTGCAGGAATTACATACGGTGTTGATGTTGTGCTTGGGCCTGTTATTACGGCTGTGTTGGTAATTTGAGCGATTGCATTATAACTTAGTTGGCTTAGCAAGAAGCTTAATGCGATTGGTAGATTTTTTTTCATTTGGTTAAAGTTTTATGTTTCAAAATTACTTTGAACCAATGAAAGGTAATTTAGTATTGCGTTATACTACCATTAAATAAATAAGCTCATCTTAGAATTTTAATTTATACTAAGTTGAGACGCTAAACTTTTTAAAACAATTAGTTTAACTAAAATTTACTTAGTTTGCTTTTTTAGGCAGTGCAAGTTGTTTACTTAGTATTGTATGAAAGGCCGGTAGTAAAGCAAAGACAAGGATTGGACTTAGTGCTTTTAACCATGTTAACCATTTTTTGTAATGTTCATACCACCAATCATTCATAATGGTGGCGTAATAATAAGTCCAATCATACACATATTTATAATTACTATTTACCACAATTTGTTTCCCTAAAGAATCATAGTTGGCAGGATATTCATATTTAAAAAGGGGTGTGCAGTCTTTTAAGTACATTAGAATTATTAAAGGTAAATAAAGCATTAAAATTAATGTGCCAATGGTACCAACCATTTGTAAGGGTTTAAATTCTTGTTTGTTCTTTAAACTAAGCAAAGTAAATACTAATGAGGCAATAAAATATACAAAAAAAGAATAATACATCATTTTGCTTGTACTGTTTGATATAATACTAAAAATAATCAGCATGATAATTGGGTATAAGAAGAAAATAACTGCTGTTAAAAGGTATTGTCGCCAATACGTTAGTTTGAATAACCAAATCAACAGTGTTAAAGTTAGCACAATATAAAGTTGCACGTATAAATAGTCGCGTTGTAAATAAAACGGATAATCTAGTTTTGCATTATAAATATTACGAAAAACATCTTTTATGTTGTTTTTATAATAATCGTTGGAGTAATTATTGTTGTTAATTCTCCATCCTGCTTTGTAATTTACAATAAATGTATCTGCAACAGCCGAAGCATCAATTGTGGCTGACACTTTGTACTTTTCACAAACCGCAATATGCTGATTAATTAACTTTATCAAGTATTTTTTTCGTATATGGGTTTTACATTACTGAAGCTTATTTCTCCATTATCGGAGTAATTTTTGTAATCATAGTTGTTTAAAGTATAAGGCGTATAATCGTTGAAATTTTTATAATGTCTGATATTGCTTTTGTTTAATTTTAGAAGTGTATCAAAGGTGTTTTCGTAGTTATATAAATTCGTTGGCACATAGGGCTCCAATGAATTCATTAATGCAATATCAATAAATAATTGTTTATCACTTACCGCATTTTTAAATTTTTGATTATGCGCATACACATAAAAGTTCGGAATGATTGTTAGCAAATAAACGCATGTTAATGTTAAAAGAGCATTAAAATACACTTGCGTTATACTTGTTTGACCGAATCGTTTTTCAATGTTAAAAATGATGTATTTAAAGCCCCAATACCAGCTTAAAATAAAACAAGCAATAAGCAGTAAGCTATACCATAGTATAGAAGTATTATTGTCTTTTAAGTCAACCGGAATCAAACTGCCTATCAAAAAACAAAACAAAGAAAGACATAAAAACCAAAACAATACGTAATGGATTCGCGTAACCCAAACAGACGGATAATTTTTGATTAACCAAGTATCTATTTTTTTTATGAATGTAGGGGTGAAATGTTTTAGCATAATTAAATGTCTTTATGAAATAGTTGTCTTGTACTGTTTGTAATGTTTCGATAATAATTTAGTTCTAAATTGTGTTGATTTAGTTTAGATAGAATCTCAAACCATTTAGTTTCCTTATTAACGGATACAATATAAGTTGTCCCGGTATCTTCGATTTTTGTTCCAGGAAAAGCGACCTGAAGTTCTTTTAATGAAAAGTTCCCTGAAATTTCGAAATGCTGCAATAAATTTTCTCTGCCAAACTGATTTTGTTTGCCGTTAAAAACAGTTTTGCCTTGTCTAATAAAAACAATGTTGTCTGCAATTCGCTCTACTTCATGTAAATTCTGTGAACTTAGAATAATACTTAATGGATGTACTTTACTTCTCACAAAAAACTTCAAGTCTTGTAACAAGAGTTGTTGAGCGTTGATATCAAGATTAGCAAGTGGTTCATCTAAAATTAGCAATTGAGGACGCCACAACAACATTTTAGCCAATTCAAATCTCAAACGGTAACCGCTGCTGATTTCATTCCAACTCAAATCTTTAAACTTTTCAAGCCCCAAGCGACATAAAATATATTCAATTTCCTGTTCGTTTTGTTCTCCTTTAATATTGTGAATTGCGCAGAAGAATTGAAGATTTTCCATTAACGTTCCGTACCACTTATCTATTCGTTGCGGGATGAAAGCAATCTGTTGTTTAATGGCATAATAATCGTGGTTGTTTTGACTTAAATTTGGGTAAAGTATTTCTCCACTACTAACGCTGAGGTTGCCTGCAAGCAAATTCAGCAAAGTAGTTTTGCCGTTACCGTTTTCACCAACAACACCTGTAATTTCGCCATGAATGAGTTCAAGTGATAACTCGTGCAGTTTAAATGGTGTTTTGCCTTTTATAAATTGTTTTGTTATTCCGGCGGCAGTTAATACTGGCTGGTTTGAGAATAACCCGGATTTAATAGTGCGGCTGTCTATATTTAATTGTTTAATAAGATCTTCTGCTTCATCGTGACTTATAGAATCTGAAACCCCATCTAAAAACGATAAATATTTTTTTCGCATTAAAATTATCTTTTGCTGCAAGTCCATTGGGACTTCATGTTCCTTACAAGCATCTAATAAACGCCTTGTTAATAAGCTGAAATCTTTGGTAGATAAAGCCTCTTTAAATTCGATTGAAAAAACAGATTCCATTAATTCTGATTTAAAAATTGTAGGGAAAAGAAATTGCTTCGCATTGAAGCCTATGAGTTAAAGATATAAAACGGAAACATTATATCGAAACACTTAACAATTTTTTTGAATGTAGAAAAAACTTCTTATGCTTATAATAGGCATTTAGCAATTTCAAACATTTTATCTTCCTCGAAATTATCACACATAATTTGTATACCCATTGGTAATTGATTACTATGTGTTCCTGAAGGAATTGAAATTGCCGGGATTCCGGCGATATTGGCCTGAACGGTAAAGATATCTTCTAAATACATTTTGATTGGATCGGCACTGTTTTTGCCGAATTCAAAAGCAGTGCCAGGTGTGCTTGGAGTAATTAAAGCATCGTAACTTTTAAGTAGTTCTAATGTTTTATCCTGAATTATTCTTCTTACTTTTTGTCCTTTGCTATAATAAGCATCGTAATATCCGGCGCTTAAAACAAAGGTCCCTAGCATAATCCTTCTTTTTACTTCTTTACCAAAACCTTGTGATCTGGTTTTTTTGTAAGTACTTTCTAAATCTTTCCCATCAGCACTTCTGTAACCATAATGAATCCCGGCGAAACGAGCCAGATTGCTGCTTGCTTCAGCTGTTGTTAATACATAATAAGTTGGTACCAGATAGTCCAGGTATGGAAAATCTACAGGTTCTATCGTGTGACCTAATTCTTTAAGTGCCTTTAATTTTGAGAATACTGCTTGTTTAACTTCTGGATCTATACCTTCTGCTTCAACGCATTCCTTAAGATACGCTATTTTAAATTTTTTGTTGGTAGATGATATGCTTTCGTTTGGTTTTTCCTTAGAAGATGATGTGTTGTCGTTAGAATCTTGCCCACTAATAATGCTTGTTATCAATGCGGCATCTTCAAGATTATTGGTAATTGGACCAATTTGATCAAAAGAAGAGGCGTATGCAATTAAGCCAAAGCGCGAAACTCTTCCATAAGTTGGCTTTACACCAATTGTTCCGGTAAATGAAGCCGGCTGACGGATTGAACCACCTGTATCAGAACCTAATGCAACATGGCATAATCCTGCGGCAACTGCTGCAGCTGATCCACCGGAAGAACCTCCCGGCACAAATTTTTCGTTTAATGGATTTAGTGTATTACCGAAAGCCGAATTTTCGTTACTGCTACCCATGGCAAATTCATCACAATTACAGCGGCCAATAATGATAGCATCTTCTGCAAGTAATTTTTCAACAACGGTAGCGTTGTATAATGATTCAAATCCACCCAAAATTTTTGATGACGCAGATACTTGATGTTCTTTGTAACAGATATTATCTTTTAGAGCCACAACAACACCGGCTAATTTCCCGGCTGTGTTTGATTTCACTTTTTCATCAACTAAACTGGCTTGTTTTAATGCACTTTCAGTGAAAACTTCTAAAAAAGCATTTAAGTGTTTAGTTGATTCTATTTTTGCAATTAACTGTTCAACAATGGATTTGCTATTAATAATCCCGGTGCGTAAATCACTCTGAAGTTGAGCTATAGTTTGATAGGTATACACGTTTAAAAATAATAAAAGCGTTATTCGGCAAAGGAATAACGCTTGTTAGAAATTAGTTAGTTTTATTTATTCTCAATTTCTGTGTTTTCACCTTTACTGGCGTCCTTAAATTCTTTTACGCCACGTCCTAATCCTTTCATTAACTCCGGAATTTTTTTACCTCCAAAAAGTAAAAGCACAATAATTAGTACTATAATTATTTCGGATGGACCCATTCCTAAGAAACCAAGTGTAAGTAGTGATATCATTTTATAAAATTTGAATTACAAAGTTACTAATAAATAATTAGTTATGAGAACAATAAATGACATTTTTTGATCTATAAACAAAAAAGCCGGTAACCAACCGACTTTTTCGAACCAAAGCAACAATAGTTTAACCCTTAATTATAACAATTGCGCTTATTCTTTTTTGTTTAACAAATCAACAAAAACTAGTTCATTTTAAATGGAGGGATTTTACCTTCTTTTAATAATTGTAAACTTTTCTTTTTATGATCTTCAAAACTACCAAAAGCTAAAGCATCAAGCATTTCTTGACGAGTCATGTTTGGATTATTAAATTGTTTACGGATATCTTCAGAACAACGATCAACATATTTTTCAAATTTGTTAGGTGCCCAAACGTAATCCTTTTTTACCGCTTCTTTATTAATTGCAAATTCTTTTGGTAAAACGCCCTCTATCTTTGCTTTAATTTCTATGCCTTCATAACTTTTTGGAAGCTGACGATTATCAAACATAAATGGCTTGCTAACCATAATCACATGTTTTTTTCTTTTTGGGTCGATCATTGATAAACCCTCAATACGCAAACCTTTCTTTTTTAAAGTTCCGTATTTACTCTCAAATTGTTTTAAAATTTCTAACATGTGCTTTCAATTTCTGATGTAAAGGTAATCACAAAATTGTTAATAACTTTATTTTTTAGACGAAAAAAAATAAAGTACAATCCGAAACAGTTAAAAATCTGTTTAAAAGCTGTTTGCTATACGTTAATAAACCTAAACGAGAACATAAATACTTGATAAACAGATACATATAAATTCATATGGTTTTAACACGACGTTAAAAAGAATAATCATAAAAAGAGGATAATTACGATTAAAGTCACTTTTTTAACGAGGAGAATTTAATTACTTGCTTAGATATTAACAATTTGTACTTAAGGCTAACTTATTTTTTGGCTTCTTGAAGTTTAACGATAATAAATTCTGTTCTTCTATTTTTGGCATGTTCGTCTTCACTGCACGTTGGTTTCACCTTACCTTCGCATTTACAACCATTTAACAATTTACTTTCACCGTAACCTTTACCTGTAATTCGAAGTGCACTGATACCTTTTTTAACAATGTATGCGGCACTGGCCTTAGCTCTCGTTGTAGATAATTTAATATTCGCGGCAGCATTACCTCTGCAATCAGTATGAGAGCCTAATTCAATGAACATATTAGGGTAATCGTTCATTACCTTTACTATTTTATCTAATTCAATAGCGGCATCCGGCCTGATTATAGATTTACCAAGGTCAAAATAGATTGGCTTAATGTCAATTAACTTGGCCAAGTCCATACCTACAGCAACTTTACCCATTTTTAAATCAAGTGTTTCATTCAAATTAATATCACCAGCCTTGGTAATATCGTGTATAAATGTTAATTGTTTCTCAACATATCCTTCTTTCTTAAGTGTAATTAAGTAACTTATTTTATCGCCAATTTTTTTATCAGTAATAGCTTTTCTGTAATCGCCGGCACTTGTTGTTGTGTAAGTATCAAATTTATTTTTATTTGGTAGTTCAACAATATCTATATTGACACCTTCTAACGGCAAGTTAGTTTTAATATCAGTAACTAACCCTATTAATGCTATTTTCGGTACCTTTTCAAGCAACAGCGTTCTTGTAAAACTATCTGCCGGATCCATATTAACAGTTAAGTTTTCTTCATATTTTTTATAATCCAATTTTTCAACTACAACAGAGTAAGTATTTTCTTCTTCAATGGTAGTTGCATATTCTCCCTTTTCGTTTGTGGTAACTTCGACCTCGTTGATTTTAAATGAGGTATTAGAAAGCGTTTCACCAGTTTCTTTGTCTTTTGTAATAAGCGTTACTTCTTTACCGTATTTAACCTCTCTTAGGATTGTAAAATTATAAATATCATCATCCATGCCCCCTATTTTGCGGTTACTACTTAAATACCCCGTTTTATTATCTTCAGTTAAATAAACGCCAAAGTCATCATAAGGTGAATTTACCGGATCGCCTAAGTTGTATGATTTACTTGCTTTTTCATTTTTTATTGTTGTTTCAAATACATCTAAGCCACCTAAACCTTCACGACCGTTAGAAGAGTAATATAATTTT
>B570J29032_109959534_pt1 | contig 30794 bp, 26 predicted proteins | sample LakMenEpi16Nov12_FD_29032 | JGI IMG/M metagenome (IMG submission 29032) | reverse complement strand
TTATTCAAAAACAAAATTTAAAGGAAGTGCCTTTGTATATTATGCCTTTAGATATTGACATTTACATAAATGGTACAAAACAGAGAACGCGTGTTTGGATGAGAAATGAAAAGGATGTTTACAATTTATCTTGCTCAGCTAAACCGGATTGGGTTAACATTGATGGTGAGCGAAGTTTATTGGCAGATATTGATTTTGAAAAATCAAAAGAAGAATTAATGGCGCAATATAAAACCGGTGCCCTGTATGGCGATCGTATAGAAGCCTTAAAAGCTTTGGAAAAAAATATCGCTGAACCTGAAGTAAAGAATTTATTTATGGATGTAGCGCAGAAGGATAAATTTTTTGAATTACGTAGTTACGCTTTACAGAAGTTAAAAGTGATGAATGATAAGTCTGAATTAAAAAAATTATTGTTGACTGTTTATGCAAACGATTCTAAAACGCTTGTGAAAGCTGATGCGTTGTCACTATTAAACGAACAATTTAATGCAGATGCAGATGTGTTTGATTTAAACAACAAAGCATTATCTAATCTGAGTTATGCAGTTGTGATAGAAGGCTTGATGGGTATCAATAAAAAAGACTCAAAATTAGCGGTTGAAAAAGCAAAGTCACTAGAAAACGAATATAGTTCACGAGTATTAAACACCATAGCAGTTATTTATGCGGCTAACCCAAATGACAACCAAAGTAGTTTTTTCAGAAATGGTTTTAAATATATTCCCGGTTTTGACATGTTGAGTTACATGGCTTCTTATGCAAAGGCAGCTAAAAAATTTACTACACCAAAGGCTGCGTATGCCGCAGGTCAGGATTTTGAGTCTGTTGCAAAAGGTGGAGGTAAGTTTACTAAAATGGGTGCTGTTAAGGCTTTAAAAGATTTAGCAGGCATTTGGAAAGATAAAGAAGCAACAGCCAAATCAAATAACGACCCTGATTTAGCAGCCATTTCCGAAACGAAGGCGTTTCTTGAAAAGGCTTACGCTGGAGTGAAGTAAGGTTTAATTCTTTCTTGATACCAGTGAATTAAAAGCCTCTGCATAGTGATTAACGACGTCGCTTGGCAACATGGTTATTTCATTAAATTTAGATTTTGTAATATCTGCGGCTAAGCCGTGAATATATACACCAATAATAGCTGCGTTTATTGGTGTATAATTTTGTGCTACTAATCCTGCAATCAAGCCTGTTAAAACATCTCCACTGCCACCTTTCGCCAAGCCTGTGTTGCCGGTCGAATTAAAATAGGATTCACCACTTGGCGAGGTAATACAGGTATGAGCGCCTTTCAATACAACAATTACCTGATGTTGAACAGAAAACTCAACTTGTAATTGGTGACGATGAAAATCAGATGTAGCTTCATGGGTTAAACGTTCAAATTCTTTTAAGTGTGGAGTTAAAATGGAATTTTTTGGTATCACTTCCAGTATGTGTTGATTTTGAGATATACAATTTAAAGCATCTGCATCCAACACTAAAGGTGCATCAGCTGATTGTATAAGTTTTAAAACACTTTTTTGAACCTGCTGGGAAGTGCCTATGCCTGGACCTACAGCAATGACTTTATAATTAGAAGTATTCAGGTCATCTACATTAATTTCATTTACTCCGCTCATAATAGTCATTGCCTCGGGCGCAGCCGCCTGCATTATTTCGTAACCACATTGAGGTAACATTACCGTTAATAATCCTGCTCCGCTTCTTAAAAAACTTTTTGCAGCTAAAACGCTTGCACCTATTTTTCCATGTGAACCGCTTACTAATAAACCATGGCCAAAAGTTCCTTTATGCGAATACTTATCTCTCTTTTTTTGTATGCTTTTTACAAATTTAGTGTCAACATAAAACTGTTTACAAGGTTCTTGTTCAATAAATTCCTTGCTCAAATTAATATCTAGAATATGCCAGTCACCAACCAATTCATACGTTTCAGGAAATAGAAAAGCAAATTTTGGTAATTGAAAACAAAGCGTGTGTGTTGCTTTAATAATTGTAGTTTTATGTGATGTTACGTCATCGCAGTTTAAACCTGAAGGAACATCAATTGAAACAATTGGTAATTGCAGTGAGTTCAGTTTTAAAATTAGATCTTTGTAAAGGCCATTAGGTTCACCAAGTATTCCAATACCAAGTAAAGCATCAATTATAACAATCCCGGCAGGTATATCCGGAAATTCAACAATCGAAGTAATAACCTTCACATTTCCCGGGAATTTTTGTTCTAACCTTTTTTTGTTGAGATTACAATCGTTGCTGTAATTTGAATGATTCGCAACAATACATTTCACCGTGTAGCCTGATTCGATTAAGAGTCTGCTAATGGCAATTCCATCCCCGCCATTATTGCCATGACCACAAAACACAAAAAAAGCTTGTTGTTTCGAAAAGTTAAACTTGATCCAATCAGCAGCAGCCAAGGCAGCACGTTCCATTAAATCTACAGACTGTATCTTTTCAGAGGCTATTGTAAATGCATCTGCTCTTTTAATTTGCTGTGCTGATAGTATTTTCATGGGTCGCAAATGATTGATTTAATAAACTAATACTTTTGGTTCCAACATATCCATCATGGCATATTTAATGCCTTCTCTGCCAAGTCCGCTTTCCTTTATACCTCCATATGGCATGCTATCAAAACGAAGAGTAGGCACATGATTATGAATAACGCCACCAACGTCAAGTTGTTCAAAGCATTTATTTAATTCGACTTTGTTATTTGTAAAAACACCACATTGCAATCCAAATTTAGTATCGTTCGCTAATTTTATGGCCTTATCTATTGATCCACTATATTGCTCAATGCAAATAATTGGCGCAAACACCTCTTCTTTATTAACCAGCATTTTGGTATTTGTGTTGGTTAAGATGGTTGGTTCAAAATAACTACCTTGTCGCTTTCCGCCACAAATCAATTTGGCGCCTTGTTCAAGCGCTTCAAGAGTCCATTTTTCTGCCCTAATTGCATTCGCTTCATCAATCATCACACTTAGTTGAGTAGAAGGATTTAAAGGATCTCCTTTTATTAATTGAGTTGCTGCAACCTTCATTTGATTTATGAATATTTTATAATGTTTAGCGTGCACATAAAAACGTTGGGCATGTATACAAATTTGTCCGCTATAGGCAAACGCGCCGTATACACATTTGTCAATAATCGTCTCTAAATTACAATGCTCACTTATAATTGTAGCTGCATTGCCACCCAGTTCCAAAACAACTTTTTTCTTACCTGATTTGTTTTTCATTTCCCAGCCAACTTCAGGTGAACCGGTAAATGACAGTAAATTTACCTTTTCATTTTCAACTAGTAAATTGCCAACATGTCTGTCCATTGGTATTACCTGAATCATGCCTTTGGGTAAATTACTTTGATGAATAATTTTAGCGAGGGCTAAAGAAGCTAGCGGAGTAGTTGAGGCCGGTTTTAAAACAATGGGACAGCCTGTAGCAATTGCCGGTGCTATTTTGTGTACAGCAAGGTTCAAAGGAAAATTAAATGGGGAAATTCCGGCAATCACGCCTATTGGAAAATAATTTACTTTGCCAAGTTTACCTGTACCGTTTGGTAAATTTTTAAAATCTAATATTTCAGAAGGAATTAGATTAACTTCTGATGCTGCAATTTTGAAACAAGTTATGCTGCGTTCCACTTCTAATTGCGCCAGTTGAATTGGTTTAGCACTTTCAATTGAAATTAATTCGGCAATGTGTTTCTTTTGTTTGGATAGATTTGCAGCTATAAAAACTAACGCGTTCTTTCTTTCTAGTTTACTTAATTCTTTGCAAATAGATTTAAGTTGATGGGCAAAGTCAATCGACTGAAGCACTTGTTCTCGATTACAAAGATAGGTTTCTGCATACGCTTTATTAGTGAATTTATTTGTGACGATCAGCTTATTAGCACTCGAAATAAATTTACCACAATGATATGACTTAAAATTAATTAGCATGTAAAAGAAAAATTACTAAAGTTCTTACTGTAAAGTTATTAAATTTGTTTTAGAATGACCAATTTAGAGATCAATGAAAAGTTTGAAGAAGTCCTCAACTTCATTAATCACACCAACGAATGTGTTTTTTTGACCGGTAATGCAGGGACGGGTAAAACAACTTTACTTAAATATATCAAAAGTAAAACACACAAACGTATGGCCATTATTGCGCCAACAGGTGTTGCAGCTATTAATGCAGGAGGAACAACCATTCATTCTTTTTTTCAATTTAATTTTACAACATTTTTACCAAAAATTAAATCGAATGGCGAGGTGGATTATTTGTCTTCTTTCACACAAAACTTCAATTTTCGTGCCGGGAAGTTAGGGATTATTAAAAACCTTGAGTTACTGGTAATTGATGAGGTGAGTATGGTGAGGGCAGACATGCTTGATCAGATTGATATCGCCCTTAGAAATATCCGAAAAATATTTGATTTGCCATTTGGAGGCGTTCAGGTATTATTAATAGGCGACATGTATCAGTTGCCGCCTGTAATTAAGTCGGATGAAATGGCACTTTTAAGCACTGTTTATAACGCATTTTATTTTTTCAATAGTAAAGTAATTGAAAAACATTTTCCGGTTTTTGTGGAATTAACTAAAATATACCGTCAAAAAGATGAACGGTTTGTTGATTTGTTAAATGCTGTAAGATTAAACATTATCACAGAACAACAACTGGAAATGCTTAATCAGCGCTTCGACCCTCAATTAACTAAATCGGATTATGAAAATAACATCACACTTACCACACATAACGCCAAGGCTGACAAAATAAACACGGAGGCATTACAAAGCATTAGCGGGAAGGAGTATTGTTTTGAGGCTAAAGTTAAAGGGTCATTTAATGAAAACGCTTACCCGGTTGAAGAAACACTTCGGTTAAAGGTTGGATCCAAGGTTATGTTTTTAAAAAATAACAATGAAAAAAATTACTATAACGGTAAAATTGGTTTTGTTACTAAATTAACAGATGAGATTGTTTTTGTGAAGTGTGAAGAGGATTATCAGGAAATAAAAGTGGAAAGAGAAACTTGGTCAAACGTTAATTATGCTTTAAATGAACAAACTAAAAATATTGAAGAGAATGTGCTTGGTTCGTTTATACAATTTCCACTCAGGTTGGCATGGGCAGTTACTGTGCATAAAAGCCAAGGTTTAAGTTTTGAAAAAGTGATTGTGGATGTAGGTGAATCTTTTTCGGCAGGTCAAGTGTATGTTGCGCTTAGCAGATGCAGGAGTTTAGAAGGACTAAAATTGAGTTCAAAGATAAGTCGCTCAGTTTTGTTTAATGATGAGCGTATTATTCATTTTTCAAATAGAAAAACAAGTGATGGGGATCTTCACATAAAATTTAAATCTGCACAACAAACTTATTATACGCAAGTACTTCTAAATACTTTTAACCCTCATCAACTTAAAAGTGGATTAACCGAACTTAAAAGTTTAATTTACTTTCATAAAAAGCACTTAAATTCGGGATCGAGTGAATGGACTGAAGAATATTCTGCTGATTTAGTAAAAGAAATAGATTTTATTGAAAAATTTCGTTCACAGCTTCAGGCTTTGATTTTGAAAGAGCCCGATATATTTGCTACTAATTTAACGGAGCGATTAAAAAAGGCAGCGGTTTATTTTGAAGTGGCTTTCCAACGACTGATGACCAAATTAGTTTCTAACCCTATCTTGACTGAAAGTGTGGAGAGTGCAGAGGAAATCAACACACTGTTGAATGAACTTTATGATCTGCTTTTTGAGAAGCAAGCTTACATCAAATCATTTAGCGATGGTTTTAATTATCCTGCTATCATCAAGGTTAAGCAACACTTAAAATTTCCTGAAAAAAGATTGTCTATCTATGCGTTAAAAAAATCTGCAAAGGTTGAAGGCGATGTTAAACATCGTGACCTTTATCAGCAACTGAGTAATTTGCGTAATTTAATTTGTGTAGAAAACAAACTGCCTATTTATAGAGTTTTAAGTAATAAAAGTTTGAAAGAATTGGCGGAGTTATTACCATCAAATAAGGAGGAATTACTAAAAATTAATGGATTTGGAAAAGTGAAAGTAGAAATGTTTGGTTCTGAATTTCTTGAGCTTATCAATGCTTACCGCGAGACGAATGGTATTAATCAAGAGTTGAATTTTACAAAATCAACAAAGAAATCTAAGCCGGATAAATTGAAAGAAGTGAAAGAAAAAGCTTTAGACAAAACGACGAAGATTTCTACTTACGAAACTACTTATAAATTGATTGAGGCCGGGATGGGATTGTCCGAAATCGCTTCCGTAAGAAAGATGGCAATATCAACCGTTGAGGGACATGTAGCTGTTTTGATAAAACAAGGTTTGCTTGACGTTCGGCGTGTTTTACCTCAAGAAACAATTGTTGCGTTAACTAAAATTATACAAGATAATCCCGAACTAAAAACACTGAATGAGTTAAAAGCCGTTGCACCTGAAAAATATACGTTTAGTGAATTAAGGATGGTGCTTAATTTTTTACAAAGTAATTAAAGCCCACATTCTGCCGGTTAATCCTTTATCTCGGCGGTAACTAAAAAAATCGTCCTCAAACGTGCAACGATTCATGGTCCAAATATTTTTTGGAGTTATACCGCTTTCCTCCAGCACCTGTATGTTCGCACGAATTAAATTAATATAGTTTCCTTCAAAAATTGTATCAGAAAATTGTTTTTCTCTGAATTCCGAAATAACTTCCGTACCGACTTCAAATTTTTTTGGTGAAATACCTTGTCCAATTGCTACCTTTATGTTTCTTGTGTCAGCACCTAAAGAGCACATTTTATCTATGGTATTTTCAGCGATTCGGTTAACGGTTCCTCGCCAACCAGCATGGGCAGCCCCAATAACCTTGTTTAGCGGATCATGAAATAAAATAGGATAACAATCGGCAATGCTAATGGCTAGTACATGATTGGGTTCATTGGTAACCAAAGCATCGCCTTCCAGAGTTCCGGGTTTTGCGATACATACCTCTGCACCATGCACTTGTTTTAAATTACAAAGTTTATTAAAATCTAATTTTAGTTGCTCAAAAACACGTTTTCTGTTTTCTAAAATGTATTCTGTTTTATCATCAGGCCCTCCTAAATTCAATTCGTTGAATGGTGTTTGTGAAACACCACCCCACCGGGTTGTAAAGCCATGTGAGCAATTGATATTATCGGCAAAAAGCAATTACTGGATGTAACTAAGTTTCATCATGTTGGTTCTGCCTTTTTCTTTCATTGGCATGCTGGCAATGTTAATTACCAAATCATCGTCTTTTACAAAACCTTGGTGTTTGATATAGTTTTTTAAATCATTAATGGTTTCATCTGTACTTTCATATTTGTTGTAATAGAAACCTCTAATGCCCCAAATTAAACTTAATGTTGTAAGTAATGCCATATTATCAGTAAAAATAAAAATATGGGCTTTTGGCCTGTGACTACTGAGTTTAAAAGCTGTATAGCCACTGTTTGTCATACTAATAATGGCCTTAGCACCGGCGTGGTGAGCCATGGAACAGGCAGTGTAACAAATACTATCTGTGATATAAGTAATGGTTTTAGTTTGAGGGGTGTGTTCTTTGTAAAAAATGGTATCGAGCTCTTCAACCTGCGTGATAATTCTGCGCATGATTTCAATTACTTTGATTGGGTATTTTCCAACACTTGTTTCTGCACTTAACATTACTGCATCCGCACCATCCATTACTGCATTCGCTACGTCGTTAACCTCAGCACGAGTAGGTGTATAACTTGTAATCATACTTTCCATCATTTGTGTTGCAATGATAACAGGCTTGCCAATTTCAACGCATTTTTGTACAATCATTTTTTGTAGGAGAGGCACTTGTTCCATTGGAAGTTCTACGCCCAAATCACCTCTTGCAACCATAATGCCATCTGTTACATCAATAATATTATCAATTTCTTTGATGGCCTCCGGCTTTTCAATTTTGGCAATAACTTTGGCGCGTTTATGTCTGTTACGAATAATCTCCTTTAATTCTACAACGTCAGTTACGCTTCTTACAAAGGATAAACCAATCCAATCAAAATCATTTTCCAGCGCAAACTCTAAATCACGGATGTCTTTAACAGTTAAGCATGGCAGTGAAATTTTTGTATTTGGCAGGTTGACACCTTTTTTAGAGGACAATGGACCGCCAACAAGCACTTTACAAAGCACCTCATCTTTGCCATTGGTATTGATTACTTTTAAATGCAATTTTCCATCATCAATTAAAACAATTTCATTGACTTTAACATCTTGCGGAAATTGTGGATAGGTAATGTATATTCTTGATTCGTCTCCTTCACATTCTTTGGTTGTGATGATGATATCTTGGTCAACTTCTAATTGAACCAAATTATTTTTAACTGTACCAATGCGTAATTTAGGACCTTGTAAATCTGCCAAAATACCAACGTGCCTGTTTAGTTTTTTATTGAGTGCTCGGATGTTAGCAATTAAACTTTCTATGGCTTTGTAATCGCCATGGCTGAAGTTAATACGGCAAATATCCAAACCTTCATTAAACATACCTTCCAGCACATTAATGTCAGCAGTAGCTGGCCCCATTGTTGCTACAATTTTTGTTCTGTTAAAATGATTCATTGCTAAAATAAAAAGTAAAGATAGCAATAAATTAGCCATTAAACACGCATAAGTAAGTACAACAAAGTTAAACTATAGTTAACTTAACTTCTTTTGGCTTAGTGCACTATATTCACAATTTTTTTCGGAACGATGATTATTTTCTTTGGAGTTGCACCTGCCAGTTGTTTAATTACTTCTTCACGACTCATGACTTCTTTTTCTATTTCTGGTACCGTTAAAGTGGTTGGTAATTCAATTTGAAAACGCATTTTACCGTTAAAGGAAATAGGATAATTAAAGGCATCATCAACCAGGTAACTTTCATTACACATTGGAAATGGTTCAAATGCGATGCTTTCAGTGTGCCCTAACTGTTGCCACAATTCTTCCGTAATATATGGTGCATAAGGAGAAATTAAGATAAGTAATGGTTCCAAAATGGCACGTTTGTTACATTTTAAATCCGTTAACTCATTCACACAAATCATAAAATTACTTACAGAGGTATTAAATGAAAATCGCTCAATATCTTCTGTTATTTTTTTAATGGTTTTGTGTAAGGTTTTTAGTTCTGCTTTTGTAGGCTCGGTCTCAGTTACCATACACCCTTCGACTCCGCTCAGGTTGACGGCAGTATTATTATTGTAAAATAAACGCCACAATTTTTTTAAGAAACCACTCACCCCTGTAATACCATTGGTATTCCAAGGTTTGCTTTGTTCTAATGGACCTAAAAACATCTCGTAAAGGCGTAAAGTATCTGCTCCGAATTTTTCTACAATGTCATCGGGTGTTACAACATTATGTTTTGATTTAGACATTTTTTCAATCTCGCGATTACAAATAAAAATGGAGTCTTTATTATAAATATATTCGATCTTTTTTGACTGATACCAGTTTTCTAACCATTTTGTAGCATTCTTGGTATCTAATTCATTTTTGCCATTGACATAGTTCACATCCACATGCCTATAAACTTCTCCTGTATCATTAACTAGAATTTCGTAATCTTCATTCAATGTATACTTTTGAGTTTGAGGATTATGCTTTTTAAGTATTCTGTCATATTCTGCAATTAAATATTTTTTGGCTCCATCGTCTCCTTTTCGAATTAAATTAATTATATCTTGTGTGATGAAAATTAGCGGAATAAATTCAAAATTTGGAATTTTAGATTTTTTTTCAACGTGCTTGAACAATACACCGTTACCACATGTAAATGCAGACTCCCCCTGAATCATCCCTTGGTTAATCAGCTTCTTTGCCGGCTCCTCTATATTAATAAAACCTAAGTCTTTTAAAAATTTTGTCCAGAATCTTATGTACAATAAGTGTCCAGTGGCATGCTCACTGCCACCAATGTAAAAATCAACTTGCTGCCAGTAATCAGCCAATTTCTTAGTTACAAATTCTTTTTCATTGTGAGCATCCATGTATCGTAAAAAATACCAACTGCTGCCAGCCCAACCCGGCATGGTGCTGTGCTCATAATCATATTTCCCTTCATGTTTCCATGAAGAAGCGGCGCGCGCTAATGGTGGTTCACCATCTTCGGTTGGTAAATATTTATCTACTTCAGGCAACACCAAAGGTAGTTCACTTTCGTTTAAAGCATAAGGAACACCATCTTTATAATAAATTGGAATAGGTTCGCCCCAATAACGCTGGCGGCCAAATACCGCATCTCGCAATCGATAATTGGTTTTTCCTTTTCCTAAGTTTTGTTTTTCTATTTCTTCAATAGCTTTTTTAATAGCGGCTTTTACATCCAAGCCATTTAAAAAATCAGAGTTGATTAAAGTACCTTCTTTTTCTGTCCACGCTTCGACTCCGCTCAGCGTGACATTTGCAGGAGGTTCAATTACTTGAGGTAAGGGTAAATTAAAATGTTTTGCAAATTTATAATCACGTTCATCATGTGCAGGTACGGCCATTACTGCACCTGTTCCATAGCCAGCCAATACATAATCACCTACCCAAATAGGTATTTGTTTACCTGTAAAAGGATGTAAAACATAAGACCCAGTAAACACACCACTTACTTTATCAACTTCTGCCTGGCGCTCGCGTTCGCTCCTGTTTTTTGCAATTTCAACATAACGGTTTACGGCCTCACGTTGTTCTTCTGTAGTAATAATATTAACTAATTCGTGTTCTGGTGCGAGGGTAACAAAGGAAACGCCGAATACCGTGTCTGGGCGTGTTGTAAATACTTCTATAAATTTGTCACCCTGAGCGGAGTCGAAGGGTGAAATTTTGAATTTAAGACTTGTGCCCTCACTTCTTCCAATCCAATAACGTTGGCTTTCTTTTAAACTCTCTGTCCAATCAATAGTTTCTAATCCATCTAATAAGCGCTGAGCATAAGCTGTAATGCGCATACTCCATTGTTTCATTAATTTGCGCTCAACAGGATGTCCGCCACGTTCACTCACGCCATCTTTAACTTCATCGTTGGCTAATACAGTTCCTAAGGCCGGGCACCAGTTAACATAAGCCTCACCCAAATATGCCAAACGGTATTTCATTAAAATATCTGATTGCTCTTTTTCTGAATAAGCTTTCCAATCGTTTGCAGAAAATGGTTTTACATCTTCATCGCAAACAGCATCAACGTTAGCATTGCCATTCGATTCAAATGCTTTAATAAGCGTTGAAATATGTTCCGCTTTATCGGTTGTTTTATTATACCAACTATTAAAAATCTGAATAAAAATCCATTGCGTCCATTTGTAGTACTCAGAGTCTGAGGTACGTACTTCTCTACCCCAATCAAAACTAAAACCAATTTTATCCATTTGCTGGCGATAGCGCGTAATGTTTTGCTCGGTTGTTATTTTAGGATGCTGACCGGTTTGTATGGCATATTGCTCTGCGGGCAAGCCAAAACTATCGTAACCCATAGGATGTAACACATTAAACCCTTTGTGGCGTTTGTAACGCGCCATAATATCGCTAGCAATGTATCCTAATGGATGCCCAACGTGCAGACCTGCTCCGCTAGGGTATGGGAACATGTCGAGTACATAATATTTTGGTTTGTCGCCGCCATCCTTTGCAGCAAAGGTTTTATTGGTAGCCCAGAAATTTTGCCATTTTTTTTCAAGTTCAGAAAAGTTGTATTCCATTGAAGATGTTATTAAGTTTTTACAAAGCTTTGATAATACTGTTTTCTACTTCTGCTAAAATATTGTCATAATCGGCTTTCACAAATTTTTTACCCGTTACTTTTTCATAAAGTTCAATGTATCGGTTGCTTATTTCCGCAATCCATTCGTCGCTCATATGCGGAATGGATTGCCCTTCTTTTCCTTGAAAACCATTTTCAATTAACCATCGGCGCACAAATTCTTTACTTAATTGTTTTTGTTCTTCGCCTTTTGCCTGTCGGCTTTCATAACCTTCCAAATAAAAATAACGAGAAGAGTCGGGCGTATGAATTTCATCCATTAAGGTAATTTCACCATTGAATAAACCAAATTCATATTTTGTATCAACTAAAATCAATCCCATTTTATTAGCAATTTCCTGTCCACGTGCATAAAGCGCCAATGTGTATTTTTCTAATTGCTCGTAATGTTCTTTGCTTACAATGCCTTTTTTGATAATTTCTTCCCTGCTAATGTCTTCATCATGACCTTCACTCGCTTTGGTTGTTGGTGTGATAATAGGATTTGGTAACTTATCATTTTCTTTTAAACCTTCGGGTAAGTTAACACCGCATAACGTTCTTAAGCCACTGGCGTAGGTTCTTGCAGCATGACCTGCCAAGTATCCTCGCACTACCATTTCAACTTTAAATGGAACACACATTTTACCGATACTTACATTTGGATGTGGCGAAGTAATTAACCAATTAGGCACAATGTCTTTAGTGGCATTTAAAAATTGTTCGGCAATTTGATTTAGAACCTGGCCTTTATAAGGAATCCCTTTTGGAAGCACCACATCAAAGGCACTGATTCGATCACTTGAAATCATCACCAGTTTAGAATCTCCAATTGTATAAACATCGCGAACTTTACCTTTATAGTAATTTGTTTGATTAGGTAAATTAAAATTTGTTTTATCTAAGGTATTAATCATATTTTTTTATTCTATGGTCCAGGTTACTAAACCATCGTTTGTAAATTTAAATGCTTGTGTATTACCACCTAATTGATTAATTGCTGCTGCTACTTTTAATTTAGTCACCGCAGGACAATAAAAAAACATAAAGCCACCACCACCGGCACCGCTTATTTTTCCACCTGTAGCACCGCTTGAAATTGCAGCATCATAAATGGTATCAATTAAGTTGTTGGATATACTGTTAGCCATTTGCTTTTTATTGTGCCAGCCAAAATGCAGAATTTCTCCCAGTTTATTTAAATTGCCTTGTAGCAAAGCTTCTTTCATATGTAAGGCCTGTTCTTTTAGATTATGCATGGCATCAACACTTTTGGTGTTTTTATCATTTACATTTTTAACCTGTTCGTTGATAATATTTGCCGAAAGCCTTTGTGTAGCCGTAAAATACAACAATAAATTATGCTCTAATTCATTTAGAATGGTTGGCTTTAAACTTAAAGGATTAACAATCACTTTATCATTTCCAAAAAACTCTAAATAATTGATTCCTCCAAATGTAGCGGCGTATTGGTCTTGTTTACCGCCTGCCATTTTTAAATCTATACGTTCAATTTCAAAAGCCAGGTGAGCAATGTCATACTTGCCTAAGGGTAATTTTAACCATTCAACAAAGGCTCCCAAAAGAGAAACCACAATGGTAGAGGATGTACCCAACCCCGAGCCTTGAGGGGCTTCAATATAGCTGGTTAACTTAAAGCTTTGAGCCGGTAAATTAAATTGTTTGATGATGCGATTGTAAACGCCAATAAATAATTCAAAGCCTTCTGCCAACGCTAATTCTCTTTTACTATCAACGCTTAGTTTTTTTTCTTGCCCGTCAATAACAAATTCAATTTTATTGGATGTAGTGGGTTCAAGACTTGCGTATGCGTATAAATTAATAGTGGCATTTAAAATGGCCCCTCCATATATGTCAGAGTATGGGCTCACATCGGTACCGCCACCGGCTAATCCTATTCTTAAAGGGGCTTTGCTTCTAATGATCATTAAAAAATTATTTCATATTTATAAATTGCAATGGAATTTCATAATTCCCTTTTCTGCACAAAGCAATAACAGCCTGTAAATCATCAATGTTTTTACTGCTTACCCGAATGATATCATCCATGATTTGAGCAGTTACTTTAATCTTACTATCTTTAATATCTTTCAGGATTTTTTTTGAGGCTTCTTTCTCTATGCCTTGTCTTACTTTAATATCTTTCTTAATCATTGGTCCGCTTGGGTAGTGATCTTTGCTTTCATCTAAACCTCTCGGATCCAAACCTTGTTTAATCATGCGACTATGGATGGCATCCAATATAGCATCAAGTCGCATATCATTTTCTGTAGATATGTTCACAACCAAATCTTTTTTATTTAATTCAATGGTGCTTTTACTGTCTCTAAAATCCCAACGGTTTAAAATATCCTTTTTGGCAACATTAATGGCATTATCCATTAACTGAACATCTAACTTACTTGAAATATCAAATGACGGCATACTTAAAAATTTGGTTTAAATTTAACCATTTTAAAGGCACCGGAAAATAAATTTTGAAACAACTCCTTCAGATACTTTTACTTTTTAGCATAGGCATTTGTTCATGCATAAAGCAGGAGTCTTCGGTTATGCTTGCGAAAAGATCCAATTTAAAAATGACAGGAATTATTAAGGTTGAGGCGAAAAAACATTACCTGGAGGAACTTTACGACAGTTTGGGATTAGTTAAGATTTCCAATTTTTCCGAGAATATCTTGTACCGTCCTGCCTATTCGGATACGCTTAATTTTTTAAAAATAAATCTTTACAAAAGCTTAAAAACCGGTTACCTTCCATTGCCTGTATTACAACAACTCATCAAGGCGCAATCATACTTAGATAGTTTATCTTCTTGTTTAAAGTTAATTGTTTACGATGGGGTTAGGCCTTTACATGTTCAGCAGATGATGTGGGATAGTTTAAAACTGCCAAATCATCAAAAATATGGCTATATTGCGGCTCCTAGCTATAACAGCCTGCATAATTATGGTTGTGCTGTTGATGTTGGAATAGACAGCTGCGGGATTGAATGGGATTTCGGTACACGTTTTGATACTTTTGATTCGCTGAGTGCCCCGGTATGTGAAGGGTTATTTTTAAAAACAAAACGCTTAAGTCATCTTCAGTATCAGCACCGAGTTATCTTGCGAAAAGCGATGCATGCAGCACGATTTTACGGAATTACAAGTGAATGGTGGCATTTTAATTATTGTTCATTAGATCAAGCTAAGTTAAATTTTGTTTTAATCAAATGATGAATAGAAAGAAACTGGTTATTGTCGGAGGTGGATCATCTGCATTGTTGTTGGCTTGCGAACTGAATCCAAAAATTTTTGATGTGCATATATATGACTCAAATGCTGCACTGGGTAGAAAGTTTTTGGTAGCAGGCGATGGAGGATTGAATTTAACGCACGTTGAAAATCCGGTTGATTTTCTAAAAAGGTATAATCCAAGCGCTTTTATTCAAAAGGCATTTAATGATTTTAATAATGATGGTTTAAGGCGCTGGCTTAAAGAAAAGTTGGATATTGATACTTATGTTGGAAGCAGTGGAAAAATTTTTCCAATAAAGGGTATTAAACCTATTCAAGTGCTAAATAGGTTTCTAAGTTTTATAAAGTCAAATGGCGCAACGATTCACTATAAACATACCTTAAAATCAATTAACGAGACCAGTTTGGTGTTTGAAACACCCGAGGGCGACTTAAACGTGACTGGTGAAATCGTTGTGTTTTGTTTAGGAGGAGCATCGTGGCCCGTAACAGGCAGTAATGGTTTATGGGCGAAGTTATTTACAAGCAAAAACATTCAAACTAATCAATTTGAACCAAGCAATTGTAGCTTTAAAATGGAGTGGCCTGATAAATTTAAGAAAAACTTATTTGGGCAGGCACTCAAAAATTGTGTATACAAGGTTAACGATAAAACAAGTTCAGGCGAAACAGTAATAACTGAATTTGGAATTGAAGGAAATGGAGTATATCCGTTAAGTGAGGAAATACGTATGAGTATTCGTGCACATCAGAAGGCTTTATTATCAATTGATTTTAAACCCCAATTGACAATAAATCAGATAAAAAATAAGTTGGAGAGTTCAAAAGAAACGAATAGAGGACAAACCTTAAAGATAAGTCTGAAATTAAATCCAATTCAGATTGAATTAGTAAAACAGCAATGTGATAAAAACGATTATTTAGATAATGATCATCTGGCTAAAAAGCTAAAAAATATACAGTTAGAAATAACAGATTGTGGCGATATTGAGGACGCAATTTCCAGCGCTGGAGGCATTGCCTTATCTGAAATAAATGAAAATTTCGAGTTAAAGAAATGGCCTGGTCATTTTGCAATAGGTGAAATGCTTGATTATGATGCACCTACGGGGGGTTATTTATTACAGTCTTGTTTTTCGATGGCGCACCAGCTTGCTAAACATCTCAATACTTACTCTAAATCTTAGTATTAAATTTTAGGCTTTTAGTCTAATTTATCCACAGTGGTTTATAACTTTTAGAGGGGTTTAATCGTTTTAGTTTAAATTTGCTTCTTTATAAAACAACTATGGTGGCTACAACAGAATTTATTTTAAGTGAAGTAAAAAATGGCGTTTTGGTGATTACGATTAACCGACCTGATAAATTAAATGCTCTTAACAAACAAACTATTGAGGAGCTGCATGACACGCTTGTAGAAGCTGAAAACATGAACGATATTAATGCAGTCATTTTAACTGGTGCGGGGCAAAAAGCATTTGTTGCAGGTGCAGATATTGCTGAGTTTGCAAATTTCTCGGTTGAACAAGGAAAACAATTGAGTTCTATAGGACATTTTAAAATATTTAATTTCATTGAGAACTATAGTAAGCCTATTATAGCGGCCGTTAACGGTTTTGCTTTAGGTGGTGGATTAGAATTAGCAATGGCTTGTCACATAAGAGTTGTAAGCGATAATGCGAAAATGGGTTTGCCCGAAGTTAGTTTGGGTGTTATACCAGGTTATGGCGGAACACAACGCTTAGCTCATTTAGTTGGAAAAGGCAAAGCCTTTGAAATGATTGTAACTGCAGACATGATAAATGCTGTAGATGCGTTAAAATGGGGCCTAGCTAATTATGTAACCACACAAGACGAATTGTTGGCAAAGTGCTTTGAAATTACTTCAAAAATTGCAACAAAGAGTCCTACTGCAATTAGAACAGCAATAAAAGTGATTAATGCCGGTTATAATAATAATTTAAATGGCTATGAGGTAGAAATTGAGGAATTTGGCAAATCATTTGGTACAGGCGATTTTAAGGAGGGCGTAGCTGCATTTTTAGAAAAACGAAAACCAAGTTTTAGAGGCAATTAATTGCTGTTTCTTCAAGGGTTCTTTAACTTTATTACGTTAAAAACTAATCCATAGGTGGATAATTTGTTCGTGCTGTTTATTTATTTTTAGAAAGTGAATTCTTTGAAAAAGATTGGCTTTTATCTGTTTGTCGCATTATCATTTGTGGCTGCTTTCTTTTTTTATCGAAAATTGAAGGAATCCAAAAAACCTACAGTTAATGCTATTAGTTTTATACCTGACAGTTGTTCAATTTATTTAACCAGTAAAAACCTTCGTGGGTTGAATGAACTTGTTAACCAGCAGAATTTAATTATCGATAAATTGAACTCAAATGTTTCCTTCAATCAGTATACTCAATTACTTGCATACATTGATTCGATTGCATCTAAAACAACTGATTCAGATCTGTTTTCTAATAATGCATTTCATTTTGCAAATTATCAGAAAAATCAATCATGGATCCTAACGTTTAATTGTCCATCAGTTTCAGGAACGGAAGAAGTAACATCCTTTTTACAAAGCCAATTAAAAGCAAATTTTAATGAAAGTCATTACCACTTTAATTATGGTAAGTCCGATGTTTATTTTTTAGTTGTTAAAGGTGTTGTTTGTTTTAGTAACAATCAGGATTTGCTGGAAAAAATCATCAACGGCAAACACAAACAATTTGTTCAGTCTAAAGAATATGCAAAGTACAAACAAACCCTTGAAGGTAATTCGCAATTAAATGTATTTGTTCAAACTCCATTAAGCACTAAGGAAAGTAAAGGTTTTAGTTTGCCGGGTATTTTAGAGAACAGTCATTTTGCATTCAATACAGTGTTTAGTCCAGATAAAATTAAAGCTATTGGAGTTATTAGTCCTGACTCCAATTCGGTTCTGAGTTTATTGCATAATCAAGAACCAGGCTCGTTTGAGGAGGGAGAGCAATTACCTTATCATTTAGTTGAGCTTAAACAATATTATGCCGGTTCATTTCAATCCTTGTTAAACTCAACGGATGCTTTTAATAAAGCAACCGATTCATTAAAGTATAATGTGGAGAAAGAATTTAAATTAAACATTGCAGATAAAATAACGGCTTTTAAGATTAATCAATCCATTGAACAAAATATATTAATTCGGCTAAAAGATAGTTCCCTTGGTAGCTCGCACGTATTAATGATGAAGGATTCAGTATATACTATCGGAAACGATAATTTATTTAAGTTAAAAAGTGAAACACAGTTTTTTGAACCTTTTATTCATACACCCTTTAAGTTTGTTTGGATGAAAAACGAGAATCTCTATTTCTTTGAATCAAAGAAAACAGCGGAGGAAGTTATTGCAATGATTCAATCACAAAGAAATTTATTAAGCAATAAGGGCATCATGAATTGCCTTGAACAGGAATTAACAGAAAAGGTAAATTATCTTTATTACGAAGCTCCTAATTTAAACAACGGTAATATCAATAATTATATTCAGTTGAATAAATCAAACTATCAGAACTTTAAAAATTTCGTATTCACTTGCACTAATTCTAAAGCCGGATTTAACGCCAGAATGAGCTTAAATTATGAACAAGAGAGTAGTAGCATAAATGGAAAGTTAATCTGGAGTTGCAAACTTGATACGATTAGTAATTATACTCCAGCGGCCTTTACTAATCATCTAACCAATGAAAAAGAAATTGTAACACAGGATATAACGAACCAGCTTTATCTAATTAATTCAAAAGGTTCTATTGTTTGGAAAAAGAAAATAAACGAAGCGATAAAGTCAGAGATTTTCACAGTAGATATTTTTAAAAACAATAAAAATCAGCTTTTATTTAGCACTTCAAACTACTTGCATTTAATTGACAGGAATGGAAATTATGTCCAAGGATATCCGGTTAAATTACCTGCCAGATCTACAAATCCATTAGCTGTGTTTGATTACGATAATGATAAAAATTACCGATTATTTATTGCTTGCTCAAATAGTAAAATATATAATTATACGATTTATGGTTTAAAGGCTGATGGATACGTTCCTTTTAGTACTGAAGCAGAAGTTACTTTACCATTACAGTATGTTAAAGTAGGATTAAGTGATTATCTGGTTACTACAGACCTAAGGGGCACAATTTATACAATAAGTCGTAAAGGAGAAGGCAGAATCGGACTAAAAAATAAATGTGTTCAGGAATGTAGAGGCTTTTATGTGGAGTCAGCCAACAACATTCAAAACACCTATTTCTGTTATCTGGATGAGGAGAACAGCAGTTTACATAAAATTTCATTTACTGATAAGAAAGAAATTTATAAGGTGAAAACTGACGAAAAAATTAAAATGTATAACTTTGCTTTGGTTGATGATAATAAAAAGAAAGATGTTTGCTACACCAGTGGCAACAAGGCTTTTGCATACGACTTCAATGGAAGCTTGATCTTTGAAAAAACCTGTTCAGATAACGTATATTTTATAAACACATTTACAAATGAGCATTTAAGTAAATTACTTATTAGTGATTCCTCAAAAAAGATATTGTCTGTGTTAGACTTAAATAATACAAAAAAGAGCATCTACAATTCTAATAGTAGCGGATTAGTAATGGATATTTTTAAAAATAATGTATATTACCTTATTTTCTCAGGACAGGGGTATATCAATTGCACTGAACTGTAAAGGAATTTATTCGATGTTAGTAAACAAATTCTCCAAACTCACTTTTAATAGTTACTTTTTTTCCTGTGCAAGATTCAACTTTTCCAATAATTTGAGCTTCTATATTGAATGACTTTGAAATTTGGATCATCTTTTGAGCAGTCGCTTCATCAGTGTATATTTCCAAGCGATGCCCCATATTAAACACTTTGTACATTTCTTTAAAATCAGTTTCACTTTGTTCTTGAATCAGCTTAAACAATGGAGGAACAGGGAATAAATTATCTTTAATTACATGTAAATTATCCGGCAAAAAGTGTAACACTTTGGTTTGCGCGCCGCCACTGCAATGCACAATCCCGCCAATTTTAGTAATATTAATTTCACTTAATATTTTTTTAACCAAAGGCGCATAAGTTCTGGTTGGAGATAAAACTAATTTGCCTGCATCAATTGATTCTTCAACTTTTTGACCATCACGGTTAACGAAATCAACCTTTACTTTATCTGTTAAGTTCATCTTGCCGGTATAAACAACACTTTCAGGAAGAGAAGCATCATAGCTTTGCGGATATTTTATTGCAAGCGCTTTAGCAAACACATCGTGTCTGGCTGAAGTTAGCCCATTACTGCCCATTCCGCCATTATATTCATTCTCATAAGTAGCTTTACCATAACTGGCAAAACCAACAATTACCTGACCTTTGGCGATATGGTGGTTACTGATAACTTTAGCCCTTTCCATACGAGCAACAACTGTGCTGTCAACAATAATTGTTCTAACTAAATCTCCTACATCTGCTGTTTCGCCGCCGGTGCTGTAAATACTAATACCATTAGTTCTAAGCATTTGTAAAACTTCTTCTGTTCCGTTAATGATGGCTGAAAGCACTTCTCCCGGTATAAGGTTTTTATTTCTTCCAATGGTTGATGAAAGTAAAATGTTTTCAATTGCTCCTACACAAATTAGGTCATCTACATTCATGATAACGGCATCTTGAGCAATTCCTCTCCAAATACTAATATCACCCGTTTCCTTCCAATACATATAAGCTAATGAAGATTTGGTGCCTGCACCATCGGCATGCATTACTAAACAATGTTCATTACTGCCACTCAGTTGATCAGGTACTATTTTACAAAAGGCATACGGAAACAAACCTTTATCAATTTTAGAAATTGCAGCGTGTACATCTTCTTTTCCGGCTGAAACGCCGCGCAACTGGTATTTGCTATCGCTCATCTGGCAGAATTTTTACAAATTTCGTAATAATACTTTATATAATTCAATTGTTGCCTCAATATCTTTTTTGCTTACTTTTTCATCTGGCGTATGTACATTATCTTCTGCGGGTCCAACAAAACACCAATCCCAAACATACTCGGCCATCTGTAATTCCTTGGCGTCACTGCCTCCACTGCCTTCTACCTCTAATTGAAATTGACATTTATTTTTTTTGGCAATATTAATTATTCTATCAACATATGCCCTTCGGGGAATTAAACTATCTCTTAAACTAATAACAGGACCTTTATGCGCCTTTACACCGTCGCTAATCCAGCTTACATCACAAATTAGTGCTTGTTGAATTTTGTATGTTTCAGCTAAATATTTTTGAATGTAGGAAACACTTCCTCCTCCGTGTTCTTCATAAGTTGAAAATACAATTACACCATTTTCAAGGGTTTCTGCGAGTTTTAATGCGGTATAAACGCCAAGGCGGTTATCCATGTAACAACATTGAACAAAGTCTTTATTTTCTCGCCAATCCGGCAAAAAGGATAATTCTGTACCTGTTTCAAATTCACGCTTAGCCTCGTAGGTTAGGTTTTTTTCGCCGGTTTTAGAATTAATGGAAATATGTAGCTGAGCTTGCTGAGTTCCCTTACCATCTTTCCCAATTAGTTTGAATCCGTTTTTGCAAACAGGGCCGCCAATTTTCACTAATTGTTTACCATACCTCACCGTAAAGCCTATATTATCTATATGCGCAAAAACAGCTGTGCTTGGCTTTCCAAAAACTAAAATTAAATTATGCTGCCACTTTTTGCCATATAGCATTTTTGGTTTACAACGCCAGTTTTTCGATTCTTTCTTCACATAGTTCAGTAAAAATTCAGATAACGGGCCTTCATTGCCGCAAGGCGCCGGTATATGGCAAAGTTGCTTAAGCAGACTAAGGTTAAGCATTTCATTGCTGCTTTTTGCTTTCTTATTTGGTTTTGAACTTGTTTTTTTTTCTTGCTTCATTAACTTTAATTAAGGCTATAATAATATTAAAATAATAGAGGCAACTGCTAATAAGATACCAACAAAATTAGTACGAGAAATTTTTTCGTTGAACATTAAATAGCCACAAGTTGTTGCTAAAACCACATTACTAAGGTTTAATACCGGGAAAATTTGAGAACTTTTAAATTGTGAGGTACTTAAACTTTTAAAAATAAAAAAGATACTAAAAAAATTAGGAATCCCAAGTGCAATCCCGCCAATTAAATTTCTAATTTTGAGATAGTTTGCTTTGGCACTTGCCCAGTTTCTAATAAATTGAAAGCTAACAATTATTAAACCAATACAAAATGCTGTAAAAAATGTACACACTGTAAAAAGCGCCTCTTCTTTAGAATTAGTTAAATAGTGCGCTTTTGCCAAATTTAAACTTACATCAATTAATCCACTGCCTATAAAAACCAATACAGGCAATAAATAAAATGATGACCCGCTAGCATTTGAGCCGGAAGCAGATTTAGTTGCCAGATATACTGCAATTAACGCTAAAACTACACTGGTAAATTTTAAAGTATTTAACGGGTCGTTTAACATCACAATGGAGTATATTACCGGCATTACAAAACTGAGCTTATTAGCCATGCTGGCAACAGAAACACTGATTTTTTGAGCTGTTAAGGATATAAGATAAAAAATCAGGATAAATAGTGCCCCAAGCGGCAAGCAAATCCAAATCCATTTATACTCAAACAATTCGCTAAGGCTAATCGAAACATTTAAAACAATTGTCCCGGTTACACAAGCCACTAGATAGTTGATAAGTATAGCTGCAAAGGTATTAATCTGGTATTTTTCAAATAGCTTGAAGGCAATGAGTAAAATTACGCTGGTAAAAACTGTTAGAACAATGTAAATCATAGAAGTACAAATTTAGTATTAAAATTATTTCTAATTTTGAAGCTATAGTGATAATGAAAAAATCAGTTAGCGTATTTGTAGTTTTATTTCTGGCTCAAATTTTAGGTGTGGCGCAGAGTATTTATTTTAAAAGTGTAAGTTTTGCTAATCTTTCAGCATCAACTGATAGCGCAAAAAAGATAAACGTCTATAATGATTCTGTTATTCATCCCAAAGAAGTTGGTTACGCACTTCAATTTTTTCAAGGTACATTGTATAAAAAAATTGTTATTCTGAAAGGGAATAAAAATCAATTCATTAGAGTTAAATCACCTTTCGCTAACATGTTTAAGCGACCCGATAATCGTATTTACAAGATCTATGTGACTACTAATTTTAATAATAGAATTGACACGGTTAACCTTAAGTATATTCAATACAATGCAAAAATAGGGCAGTTGTTACGCGTGGCAGCATACATTAATGATTATAGTACCAGTGGTTTTTTTGATTTGTTTGCCTTTAAGATTAAAAATATGTCGAAAAAGCGAATCGAAAAAAGAGCAAAAGATTTAGATCTAAAAGTGTTGGAAGTAGGCGGCGGATATCAATTATTAACGTTAAGTCAGGTAATTGAAAAACACAGCGTTATTGATCAATGGCAAGACCCCGAGGCTTATGTTAAGTTTATTAAATTAACACACGGGAAATATCTACCGCCATCTGAAATACAGCGATATATTCGAGATATGCCGATTTATGTCACTAAAAAATTCGAGTAAATAGAAGCAAATCCTCGGTTTTTTATTATGAAAGTTTAAAAAATAGCTTTATTTTTAACCATTACTATTAAAGTTATGAATTTCGTTAAATTACTTACAATTGTTTGTTGCGTAATGGTAGTTAATATAAGCCATTCACAGGTAAAAGGTAAATCACCTAAAGGTAAAGCTACAAGTACAGCAGATACTGCAAAGCCTGTTGTTAATCAGGTTGTTGCACCGCCTACAGATGAGGAGATTGAAGCTAACTTATACCTTGAAAGCTTAACGTTAAATCCAACCAAAAACAAAGCAGCCTGGATAAAAAATGATTCTTTGAGGAAAGTTTATAAAGCAAAACGCATGAAGTTTTATGTAAGAACCAAAAAGCCATTTAGACCAACAGATAAAATGCAATTGTGTTATAATTTGGTTTATAAAGATACAAACTTGAAATTTTGCGTTAACGATAGTATTTGTAAAGACCCGGAAGTTACTAAAGTATTATTTGAACAAGTTAAAGGCGATACTAATTATGTTTTGGTTTATGTAGATGCTTTCACAAAATCAAAGACGGACAAAGGTGCACTTTGCGGTTCAGGACATGAAACAAAATTGACAATGGTAAAATGGAACATTAAAACGAATCAAGCAAAATGGAAAAACAAAGTCATTAATTCTTGCTATCGTACCATCACCAACATGACTAAAACACCTATTGTTGATTGGGATAAAAGTTCTGTGCTTACTATTTCTTACCATAAAGGTTCAGATTTTATTGATGTTACGTTTGACCCGGCTGCGCCAGAAAAAGGATTGCAAAGTAACCAAGACAACGAAAAATAATTTTTTTGGAGAAGGCTTTAAAAATAGCACTCCTCCCTATAAGTTACCTATATGGGGCTGTTACTTTTATCCGAAACAAACTTTTTGATTTTGGCATTTTAAAGGAAACCAAATTTGACGTTCATTCAATTGGAGTTGGAAATTTATCAGTTGGCGGAGCAGGGAAAACACCACATGTTGAATACCTCATAAGACTGTTGCTAAATGATTCGAAGCGAATCGCAACGCTGAGCAGAGGATATAAACGAAAAACAAGTGGATTTGTTTTGGCAACAGAGCAATCTACAGCACTAGACATTGGCGATGAGCCATTAATTTATAAAACAAACTACCCTGTTACTGTAGCCGTTGACGCAAACAGAAAAAACGGTATAAATAAATTAATCAATACTGAGAATTTAAATTTAGAAGTTATTCTTTTAGATGATGTATTTCAGCATCGATATGTGAAACCTGGATTATCGATTTGTGTATCCGATTATAATCAACCTTATTTTGAAGATGTTTTAATGCCAAGTGGCACGCTGAGGGAGGCTCAAAGTGGAATAAGCAGAGCAGATTTGATTATCATTTCTAAAACACCCGAAAACACTACACCGGTTGATATAAGAAATGTTTTGAAAGACATTAAACCATTGGCTCATCAGAAAGTGTTTTTTAGTTATTTAAAATATGGCGAACTATATTCAATTAACAACCGTTCTAACCAACTTAGTACACTCAATGATTTGTATCGTTATCGTGTAATTTCTTTTGCGGGAATTGCCAATGCAACACCTTTTATCGAATATCTAAAGGAATATTCAGCTGAGTTAAAGCATTTACCTTTTCCGGATCATTATGAATATTTAGAAAAAGATTTAACAGATATTCAGCGTTACTACGAGAGTTTAGAGGGTGGAAACAAATTGCTTGTGACAACTGAAAAGGATTTGATGCGGTTAAAAAATAATACTGTTTGGGATATTGCAAGCAGAATGAATATTTATATCTTGCCGGTTGAAATCACATTTAAAGATAAAGAAGAAGAATTTAATCAACTTATATTAAAATATGTTAGAACAAATAGAATTTACCACCAAAAGTATACTTGAGAAAACCAATCAGTCTAAACCTCAGTTTGGTATTATATTAGGGACAGGGCTTGGTGGCCTTGTGAATGAAATAAAAACAGACTACGCCATCCCTTACAAGGATATCCCCAATTTTCCTGTAAGCACTGTTGAAGGACATAGCGGGCAGTTAATTTTTGGCGAACTCGGTGGAAAAAAGGTAATGGCCATGCAAGGTCGTTTTCATTTTTATGAGGGGTATAATATGCAGCAAGTAACTTTTCCTGTAAGAGTAATGAAAGCTTTAGGAATCAACACACTCATTGTAAGTAATGCAAGTGGCGGAATGAATCCTTCTTTTGAGGTTGGCGAAATAATGATTATTAATGACCATATCAATTTATTTCCAACCAACCCTTTAATTGGCAAAAACATCAATGAGTTAGGGCCAAGATTTCCCGACATGAGTGAGGCTTATAAAAAGAGCTATGTTGAGCTTGGTAAAAAAATAGCCAAGGAAAATAATATTAAGGTCAGTGAAGGCGTATATGCAGGTCTTAGTGGCCCTTGTTTTGAGACACCTGCCGAATATCGATACATTTGGCGCATTGGTGCTGATGTTGTTGGCATGAGCACTGTCCCTGAGGTTATTGTCGCAAAACATGGTGGCATGGACTGTTTCGGGATAAGCATTGTTACCGATTTAGGCGTGGAAGGCGTTGTTCAAAATGTTAGTCACGAAGAAGTGCAACACATTGCCAAACAACAAGAGCCCAAAATGACTTTAATTGTTAAAGAATTTGTAAGGCTTTGTAATGATTAATAAGATTAAAGTCAATTAACATTTTTTTAAATTATTTGGTTCAATTCTTGTTAATTCCTATGTAAATTTAATTTATGAAAACTTTAATAATTTATTTCTTCACACTAATATGCACTACGGCCTTTTCACAAGCTCCAATATGGACTAAAGAGCAGTTAATGCCAACTAAAGATTTAGCTGAAAAAATAAAAACTAATGCTAAAGACAAACCAATTATTTTTAACTGCGGCCCAATGGAAAACATTAAAACAGCAGTTTTTGTTGGCAGAGCAACCAGTGCAACTTTTTCTGATAAAATTAAAAGCACATTAAGCATGGAGGCTAAAACAAAACCAATAGTAGTTTATTGTGGTTGTTGTAGTTATTCGAGCTGTCCTAACCTCAAACCGGCTTATGATGAGGTGCTTAAGCAAGGATTTAAAAATGTAAAAGTTTTAGAACTCCCGGAAGGTATTAAGCCGGATTGGGTTGCTAAGGGCTACCCTACTGAAGAATAAAAAACCACGATTTTTCCTTTAATTTATTTGTTTTTACTGACTTTTAAAAATACAAATTGTATTTTTATAGTTTAAAGTTAAACTATGTACGGTCAGTTAAAACAACAATTACAATCCACCCTTTCTGAAATTGAAAGCAATGGATTATACAAGCGTGAACGCATCATTACCACAGCTATGGATGCTGTGGTTAAAGTGGGCGGAAAAGATGTAATTATTTTTTGTGCCAATAATTATCTTGGTTTAAGCTCTCACCCTGCTGTAATAGAGGGTGCAAAAAAGGCACTGGATACGCACGGTTTTGGAATGAGCAGTGTGCGTTTTATTTGTGGCACACAGGATATTCATAAAGAACTTGAGAAAAAAATTGCTAAGTTTTTAGGAACTGAAGACACCATACTTTACGCAGCAGCATTTGATGCTAATGGAGGTGTGTTTGAGCCTTTATTTGATGAACAAGACGCTATTATTAGTGATGAGTTAAACCATGCCAGTATAATAGATGGTGTTAGATTGTGTAAAGCACAACGTTACCGCTATAAAAACTGCGACATGGCAGATTTGGAAGAGCAATTAAAAAAATCACAAGCCCAACGTAACAGAATAATTGTTACTGATGGTGTATTTAGTATGGATGGGTTTGTTGCTCCTTTAGATAAGATTTGTGACTTAGCTGATAAATATAATGCTTTAGTAATGGTTGATGAGTGCCATGCAAGCGGATTTATTGGGAAAACAGGCAGAGGAACAATAGAGCTAAAGAATGTAATTGGTAGAGTGGACATTGTAACGGGCACATTAGGCAAAGCTTTAGGTGGCGCTATGGGTGGATTTACAAGTGGACGTAAGGAAATTATTGAAATATTAAGACAGCGTTCACGTCCTTATTTGTTTAGCAATAGTTTAGCACCAAGCATAGTTGGAGCTAGCAATGCTGTTTTTGACATTCTAACAAGCACTACAGAGTTACGTGATAAATTAGAGTGGAATATTAATTATTTCAAAAAAGGTATTAAGGAAGCAGGCTTTGATATTAAGGATGGCGATAGTGCTATTGTTCCAGTGATGCTTTACGACGCTAAACTTTCTCAAACATTTGCAGATAAGTTGTTAGCAGAAGGTATTTATGTGATTGGGTTCTTTTATCCTGTTGTGCCAAAGGATAAGGCAAGAATCAGAGTTCAACTAAGTGCTGCGCATTCTAAAGAGCATTTGGATAAAGCAATTGCGGCCTTCACAAAAGTCGGCAAAGAACTAAAAGTTATTAAGTAAATTTTTATAAATGGAGTTAAATACTCAACGCCCAAGAAGAAACCGAAAAAGCGAGGCCATTCGGAATTTAGTTCAAGAAAATTGGTTAAGTACAAATGATTTTATTTTTCCAATGTTCTTAATTGAAGGAAAAAACAAAAAGGTCGAGGTGGCTTCTATGCCGGGCATTTACAGATGGAGTTCAGATTTACTTTTGAAGGAAATAGAAGCTTGTCTTCAGTTAGGACTGAAATCATTTTGTGTTTTTCCTAGTATTAATGATAAATTAAAAGATAAAACAGCTAAAGAAAGTTTAAACACCAAGGGCCTTTATCTTTCAACTTTGAAATTAATCAAAAACAAATTTCCTGAAGTTATGTTGATGACTGACGTAGCAATGGATCCATACAGCAGCGATGGGCATGACGGACTTGTCAAAAACGGTGAAATTTTGAATGATGAAACGCTGGATATTTTGTGTAAAATGGCCTTAGCACAGGCAGAAGCCGGCGCAGACATTATTGGCCCTAGTGACATGATGGATGGCCGTGTAGGAAGAATTAGACAGGCACTTGATAAAAACAAATTCACTAATGTTTCTATAATGAGTTATACGGCCAAGTATGCAAGTGCATTTTACGGACCATTTCGAGATGCCTTGGATAGTGCACCTAAATTTGGAGACAAAAAAACATATCAGATGAACCCGGCTAATTCAACAGAAGCATTGATTGAAGCTGAGTTGGACACTATGGAGGGCGCAGATTTTTTAATGGTAAAACCAGCCTTAAGTTATTTGGATATCATTAAATCTTTAAAAGAAAACTTCACGTTACCAATTGCAGCATACAACGTCAGTGGCGAGTACGCTATGGTTAAAGCTGCCGCGGCAAAGGGTTGGATTGACGGGTCTAAAGTTAGAGATGAAATATTATTGAGCATAAAACGTGCTGGCGCTTCTGTAATTTTAACTTATTTTGCTAAAGAATTTGCCCTTACAAATAAAAAATAGTATCTTAGAAAGTAACTTATCGTTTTTGATTTAATGAAATTGTTATCTGAGGATCTTTATCAAAACAACGTTTTATTCAGCTATTATGGCTTTATTGACAATTCTGTGCTTAACCATGTTTTGTCGATAGCAAAGACAAAACTTGCTCAAAATAAAGAATCAGTTGTTGTAATAAATAGAGTTTATAATACAATCAATGAGAGTATTGAAAACATCATTAAGCATAATTTTTTCCCTGATCAAAACATGCTTCAATACAAATCACTTTTATTGATTGTTAGTGATAATGGATTTTATGAAATCAATACAGTGAATGTCATTAACGAAAAACAGAAAGAAAAAATTGATTCGCAATTAAGTGCAATGAGTAAAATGTCCAAAGATGAATTAAAGATTGCAAAGTCAAGTATTTTATCTAACAAACTATACTCTGAAGTAGCAACCGCAGGTTTGGGCTTAATAGACATGTTCATAAAAACAGACGCTCATCATTTTGGAATTGCGCCTTATAAAGAAAATTATTTATTCAAAATAAATTTTAAAGTAAACAAAGAAATAATAGTAAATGGAAGCACTTAAGGTAACGGGTAGTGATAGTCATCCAACAATTATATTGGATCACTTGGAGAATAAATACAGTATTGTTGGAGAAAGCCGACCGGAGAACCCAATGAAATTTTATGAACCAGTTTTTAATTGGTTCAATGATTACTTTAATCATGTTTATGTGTTCAATGATTTGAATACATCTTCAACAAAATCAATAAAAAAATTAACTATTAAACTCGATTATTTTAATTCAACATCTGCTAAGGTGTTGTTTGATTTGTTTACCATGCTAAATGAGGTAGGAAGTAAAAAATTTAATGTGTCATTCGAAATAGATTGGTATTATCCAGTGGAAGATACTGATATGTTGGATGCCGGTAAAGAAATGGAAAAAATGTGTGGCTTAAAGTTTAATTATTGTCCAAAAATATAACTTGAAATCCCACAAATTGATACTAATTAATTTTTGAATCATCCACAAGTAAACATTTTCATTAAAAACAAAACACTTTTAAAAGTGAGTACTACAACACGTATATGTTTAACTGGGTTTATGGGTTCCGGAAAATCTACAGTCGGCAAGAAATTAGCCCATCGCTTAAATTATCATTTTGTGGATTTAGATGATGCGATTACTGATTTTACCGCTCAATCAATTACTGATCTATTTAATGTGAAAGGTGAAGAGGTCTTTAGAAGAATAGAATCACAGATTTTAGAAGAAGTATTAAACGATAGTAAAAATTCCGTCATCTCGCTCGGAGGCGGAACAGTTTGTTTTGGAACCAACTTAAGCTTAATTAAATCAAAAGCAATTCTGGTTTATTTGGAATTGCCGCCAAAAGCATTATTTAATCGATTGGTAAATGCTAAAAGTAGCAGACCTCTTCTTGCGAATTTATCTGACAATGAATTAGAGCTTTACATTCAAACAAAGCTTAGCGAAAGAGAGAGTTTTTATAAACAAGCACACTTTACTATAAATGGATTATCATTAAATGTGGATGACATTTTACGAACTATAAATTGTCAAGTATAATTCCTATGCTTAGTTAAGTAATACCATTTATAAATTAAAAGTAGTCTAAAGCATTTAAGTCACCCTGAGCGTAGTCGAAGGGTGCTTGAATATCAGACTTCGACTC
>B570J29032_109959537_pt1 | contig 31084 bp, 32 predicted proteins | sample LakMenEpi16Nov12_FD_29032 | JGI IMG/M metagenome (IMG submission 29032) | reverse complement strand
CCGCCTCCAGCAATCCCAGCGCCGCCTCCTCCTCCACCGGCAACAACGAGGTATTCAACAGAACCATAAAACTGTACTGTTAAATTTCCTGAGCTGGTAAAAGTATGAATAACATTATCACCAATAACAGTTTGTGTTCCTCCAGTCATTAACAATGCGGTGTTAAGCGTTTTTACTGAAACTGGAGTTAACCCTATAGGAAAGGCATATCCTTTCGGTCTTCCGATTGTTTTAATCGACATATTAAGTTATCTCAGAACCAAAAATACTAAATGAAACGCTGTTATTATTTGTGTTTGCTCTTACTTGATCGCCTGCATCAATCGTCAATCCTAGAGTGATTGCTATTGAATCTGCAGCAGGCACAACGCCGCCACGAATTATATAGTGTTTAACATTATCAGCTTCAGCATTTGGTGCCACAGCAATACTATAAGAAGTGTTTATCGCTGTTTGGTTACAGATTGTAATTGTAGATATAACTGCTTGAGTCGCTGCAGGAACTGTATAAACATTCGATAGCGTATTCGCCGCTGGGTTTATTTGTCCTAATACTTTATATGTTGTTGGCATTTGTTACATTCCTGATAGTAAAAATGGATTAAATCCTGTTTCAATAGCTACGTTTGAAGCGGAAGTAATTCTTCCTTGAGCATCTACTGTAAATGAAGATACATTCGAAGCACCACCATATAAACCAGCTGACACTCCTGTTGTTGTTAGTCTTACTGAGGTGATACTGTTCGCAGCAATTGTTCTATCTGTTACCGATAAATCTGATGGTACAGAAGAAACACCAAATAATCCAAGATAGACAATTTGAATATTGTTTGTTCCTGTTGGAGGTGCTTCTGTAAAAATTATATTTCTTCCGCTTAGATAATAACTATCTATGTTTTGACGAATTCCTCCAACGAAAACCATTATTGAGCTAGTAGCCGCAACAGCTTCACGCATCACAAAAGATGTGGTGCTGTTATCGCCGCTAAAGACATCAATATAGAATGTCGTTGATTTTGGTATGCTTCCTAAGTATCCCATAATTCTTTATTTATTTGTGTTTTAGCTCTTTAGTAAGTAAAAGAACCAGAATTTGCAAATGTATGATATGTATAACCACCACTTGAAACTATATTACCACCATTAGCTTTTGTTATTCCTTGATATCTCACAATGACTACACCTGAACCACCTGAGCCTCCGATTCGCTGATATGGAGCAGTATCGGATCCACTTCCACCACCGCCTGATCCAGTTTTTTCAGTAGCTGGCCCACCGTTAGTTTCATTATTGCCACCATTTCCAGCACCACCTCCTCCACCCGAAGCACCAGATTGAACTGGACTTCCGCCGGCACCTCCGCCACCAGCGTAAGATCCTCCAGATCCAGTAGAAGTTGCTGTAGCCCAAGTTGAATAAGCAGCCGTTGCTGACCCTCCGGTACCAAAATAAACTGGTGGTGCTGTAGCATTTTGTCCAGCAGCATTTGCTCCACCACCACCGCCTGCTGCACCCCAGTTAGCTGACCAGTTTGCAGCATCACCACCTTTATTTCCTTGTCCGGGAGTACCAGAACCTCCTGTTATTGCACCTACAGGAGCTGGTGCGAATGATGTTGATCCTCCACCAGATCCTCCAGAAAAACCAAATCTACCAGTTCCACCACCTTCACCACAAGCACCGCCACCTCCACCGGTGGCAGTTTGTGTTGAAAAATAAGATGGACTTCCATTAGCCCCAAAAGTTGCTGGTCCAGGAGTTGAACCAGTATCTGGTCCACCTCCGGCTCCTCCACCTCCAACGACTACTGTGTATGTTCCTTTTTTTATTTTTAAGTTATTGACATACAAAACACCACCCGCACCACCACCAGCTCCAGATATAGTTTGTCCTGAAGAACCACCACCACCGCCACCAGCGATAACTAAAAGTTCTAATTTTAATTCACTTGTTAAAGCTTGATTAAATTTTCTATGAGAAAACATTATAAGTAATAATCTTGTGAAACAGTTCCGTACCAGTTAGTTCCATCGGATATAAATGAAATTATATCCAAACGATTCAAAGATGTTGTAAACGCTGGAGCACTATTTGATGGCCATTTAACAGAGGTAAATGTGGCAGTTAAGTTATTAGCCCCAATTCTCATTAAAACTGTAAAGCTTTTGCCTGCTGAAACAGAAGGCATTGTGAACGTACAATTTTGTGTTAGGTTAACAGTTTGTAATGTGCCGTTCGTTAATGATATTGTTTGTGAAGCACCAGAACTACCAATTGCAACAACAGATTCAGTATAATTTGTGTACGTAGAATTTGTTAATGTTAAATTACTGACAGAAGTAACATTAGCTGAATAAGTAACTCTACCATCTTGACCAATGGTTAAAGTTGGTATGCCTGTTGAACCACCGTAAACTCCAGAAGTAACACCGGTGTTTACTAAGTTCGAAGAACCGATTGTATACGGAGCTATTCTGTCGCCAGTAAAAGTACCAAGTTCAAAAAGATTACCAGTTATGGTGCCACTTGATATTAAGTTACCGTAAACTCTTGTGAGTGCCATTTATAATCTCTCTATTAACTGATTTCTAATACTGAGCAAATGACATCAGCGTTTGCTGAAGCTGACACTTTTAATGCATCGCTCGCTTCAAGAACCAATTTTTGGTCTCCACCTATTGGCACGAAAGAACCTCCAGCTGCAATCGTAACTTCTTTGATTAAATAATAATCGGTTCCACCTGCCGTCAAATATACATTTGCAGATATGGGAGAGTTAGTCATATTTGCTACACTCATACCAATCACCGTGGCCTGAACACCACCACCTGCGGTAAACACTGTTTGTGGCGTAGTGTTAGCGTTTTTAATTAAATAATTTTTAAAGGTGTTTGCCATTTTTTACTATCCTTGATGATCTATTTATGTGTTTGTTTTATCCTAAAGCAATCGACAGAGCAACTGCATCATTTAAAGCTGTATTGGCTGAATTGTAAGCCGCATTAGCATGGTCGTAAGACGAATTTGCTTGAATGAAAGCAGAATTAGCATAAGAACCAGAAATTGTCGCAGCAGAGGTTGAAATAGTTTGTGCTGCAGTGATACTAGAATAAATTAAAGTGTTCGCTGAACCAGTAAGAAAAGTTACATTAGCTGTTTGGAAATTACCATAATTTACTGAGGCATTTGCCAGAGTAGTATTTCCTCCAACTGTAAGATTGTTGGCAAATGATGCCGAACCATTCGAATTAATGTCATCGAAACTTACGGAATCTAATACGATATTGCCCGAAACAGTTAAATCACCGCCAATTGTAAGGTTGTTCGCTACCGATAAGTTTGTATTGGCATAAAATGTCGTACTGCCTGGCCCACCAGGACCACCATCAGTTAAATCATTTACCTTTGTAATAAGGTTTTGAGTGGCGGTTAACCATTGGCTAAACGTATTCGAGGTGCTTATTTGTGCAATAATAGCCATTATTTTTCCTGATTTGCGGCAAGCTTGTACAACAACTGTTTAATTTCTTGCATATCTTGTTCTAATTGTCCTATTCGATTTACGGTCTTTTCTTCTTCAAGCTGCTTCTTCTTAGCAATCGCTCTCTCTGTATAATACTCTTCTAAAGAGGATCGGTCAGTATTTAGAATGGCTTTTGAATGTGTATCCCTTACGAATTGTGGTGCATCTTTTACTTTTAAATATGCCATATTAACCCGCTGGTAAAGCAATTATACGAAGATCGGAAACTATTGGTACGTCAACAGTTGTTGTGCCCGACATAACAATCTTAATTGCAAAGGTTCTAAATGTTGAATATGAAGTCGAACCAGATACGTAATTAACACTGTTATTCGCTGATCCACCAGAGCCTGGAGAGAACACTAAATCTCTATAATCATCAGGATTAGAAGATACAAAGTTCTCATTTCCCAATTCAGTCATTAACTGATAGTTCTTGTCATCAAATAAATCTGGATCAGATTTAGAAAGAATCTTATAGTAGACAAGTATATTTGATCCTGATGGTTTATAGGCGTTCATATAAACACGAAGGTCTCCAGAATCAAAACCATCCGCTAATGTTACTTGTCTTGTCATGTAGCGAACATCAGAATTGCCACCAGATTTCTTATCTTCACCGTTATAAGTTACAGATGCGCCAGAACCACCACCAGAGCCTGGAGTTATGGTAATTATTGGTGAAGTTGTATATCCTGATCCACCGTCAATGATGTAAACGGCATCAATTGTATTAGCTACAACATTAGCGACCGCAGTAGCACCTGACCCTCCGCCTCCAGAAATTGTAACAGTAACATCTGAAGAGTTTGCATATCCTGAACCGGAAGAAGCGACTACAACATCGGCGTTTCTTAGAGGTAGGTTATTAATTATGTTACCAATTGCTACCACAGAAACACGATCAATGTCAATTGCCGGACTAATTGCTGATGAGAGGGTGGTCAGAGAAGCACGGATTTTAAATGAAGATGGAGAAGAAGTTATTACTCTTCTACCAAAACCATCAGTCATCTCATAGTTTTCAACCGGATCAAACACTTTATATCCAGCTGAAGCTCCTGTTCCGTCTACTGTCGAATTAAATTCATAAACAATCGATGTATTTCCTATTACAAATTCTCCAATAATTGGGCGAATCAAATCGAAAGGAACATTTGCCGATGGAGGAATTAAGTTAAATTGTGCTACGCCAGTTGTTGTGGAGAACGTATTTCTGATAACTCTAAACATCATGTCGAAGGTCTGTTCTGCTGTCCAGGTATAAGCATTTTGTGACTTGAAGAAAGAGCCAATATATGGTTGTTCTGATATCAATCGGCCTGTTACCAAGTCGAAAGCGCCAGTTTCAGCATAATATGTGAAATACTTATTCGAGTTTGCTAGAAGAACAAAGCTATACTCGTTTGGTTCTAGATAAACTGGTTGGTCAAAAATAAAATCAGTATACTTCGTAGGATTATCAAGGTCTGGAGAAGTAGTTATATTAACTCTATCTGGTGTCAATGTAACATCAGCATAAACCGTTGAGCTAGATGGATAACCATTTACCGTAGGACGAAGTTGTAAGGTCACAGGAACAGTATCATCTTTCGATCTAAAACAAACTCGAATCCTATCGATGAATATTCCATCAGGATACAATTGACCGTCAACAAAGAAAGTCTGAGCAATTGGATCTATAGGGGGTGGAGCCACACTTGTTATAGCTGTTGTTGATCTTGAAGAGCTTCTTGATGTTGTAATTGTTCTTTCTTCTGTTACCTCAGTTCTTTCCACTCTTGGAACCACAGTAGAAAGAATTTCTTCTTGAACGGTTTGTAGAGTTCCTTGTGCAAAGAATCTGGTATCACCGTTTGATAACGATGTGAAGGTATCATTTGTATTATTATCAATCAGTCTAAAGCGTTTTTCACCTGTTCTGAAAGTAGATGTTGGGACATAGAATGTACCAGCAATTGACCCTGCCTCATCACTAACAAGTCTACCAATAGAGTATATCGAGTTAGCAGAAATTGGTGTTGTTGTCCATGTTCCACTAATAGTTACATTTCTAGTTACCGGATCATAAGACTGTATTGTAGCTGATTGACCGGCACCTTCTCCAGAAACAATGAATATAACCGATGCATTGTAATCAGTAATATTATTAGCGAACCCTGCATCTGGCGCTAAAGTAATTGTGCTAGAATCAGCACCCGATACAAAACCAGAGTAATGTTCATACGAAGTTATTGTTGCAACAGTGCCTGTATTAGAACCAACAACAGAGCTTCTATTCTGACGGAATCCAGTCGTAGCATTTACATCGGTAACAAAAGCTCTCGTATTCGATGTTTTAATAATATTAAAGGATCCATTTGTCGTTAAGGTAACATTATCTGTTACATTAGCACTTTCAAAATCACCGATTGTAGTTTTGAATAATAGGTTGTTATTAGCAAAAACAAACTTATTAGCTCTTGCAGTATAGTTTTCTACAGCGATGCCATCAAAGAATGAATACAGTGTTGTGTTCGGTGCAAAACTTGAGCCAACAAAAATAACTGTTTTCGCTCTCATGAAAGGAATAATTGATAGATCAAGAATTCTATCACCAAGAGATTGGAGAACTGTATCACCAACCAATCTTGTTACCACACCAGTTCTTACCTGTCCTTCAGTTGTAGTTCTTCTTCTTCTTCTACGTCTTGTGGTAAAGGTCGTTATAGGTGAAACACTAAATGATTGTACACTTTGTGTTGATGTTGTTGTTCTCGATCTAGAACTTGTTGTTGACCAAACAGTCTCCCAAGCTCCCCATTCGAATTCCCAAGGAGTATTATTAATCTGTTCCCAAACATCATTATTGTTTTCATTGTTTATAATGACAGAAGGATTTCTAAGAGTGTCTACCCAAACATCACTTGTAGGAGAAAGTTCAACTTTACCCAAATAGCTTACTACATTAAATGGGTTAATGTTTACAGTTCCCGATGTTCTTGGTTGATCGATGAAAGTAGCTAAAGATGTTGTTGTGGTTACAAAGAAACCGTTTTGTGAAATGCCCGAAGAATTAGCAGCATCAAACTCAAGAGAGTATGAAGCAATATTAAAAGAGGGTCTTAACTCATTTTCGATTCTATCAATCGATGCTTTATAATCTAATTTAAAAACATCTGCTACCGAATGACCAACAAAAGAGTCCACTAAAATTCCGTTTTTAGCTCTAGGAACATTCTGAGAATCTAGAATTGTTAAATCTTGTTGATTTAATGCTTGTAGTTCAGAAAATGTTAATGAAGTGTAATACTCTAAACTTTCGACACGTTTTTCAATTGTGCCGATATCTCTCATACGATAACGCTTGTGGCTTTCTGTTTGAGTCGAAACATTTGAAACATTTAAAACATATGCAGGACTCTCTAATGTAAACAGAGTCATAGCACCATCTTTGTCTTTAGGTATTTGTGGTGTTAAAGATGGAACACCAGTTACCAGTTCAAATGTTCTATTTTTATTTAATACGATCTTATCATTTCTTGGTAAATAATAAGAGTAGTCTAAAATTATATCCGATCCGTTTTCGGGAATTTTAGGACCAGTAGTAGATGAATCAACATCAAAGACAACTGAATTTGCTGTTGCCGCTGTAGCTGCACTTCTTACTGGTCTAAAGTCAAAAACATCCCTCAATTCATACTTAATACCCGATGAAGATGTGTATGAAGGTATCGAAGAATAATTGTAACCGTTATAAGAATCTACAGTGAAATAACCGGCACCCGAAGAATCGAACTTATTTACTTTGACTGCAAGAGGACCTTTTGGAGCAACAACACCAGATTTTAGCTTAATCGAAGCATGGTCATAATAAGAGTCTCTTTGTCCATTGTCTAAAGTGTACTTAGAAGTTACATCAATAGCCGATGAAGCATTTGAAACAGAAATTTGATTTCCGTTAAAATCTAAAACGGAAATCAAACTAACAACATCAGGCATATAAAGAGATTGTGCTGTCGATGGAGTTTTAACAACAGAGTTTGCAGAAATGTGTACTTGACCATTAGCAGCGAACAACTGAACAGATCCATTTCCAAAAAGATTAACGCCACCAGAAACTAATATTTGGTTGTTTCCAGCATTGTATGTTTTAGTTTTCTGTGTTGGAGTTCCAGCGTCAATCGTAGCGATAATATTTGCTGTCATATTATTACCGTTTGTAACGGTAATTTTTCTAGTAGAGGTATCTACTGTGAACAGATCAGCCGGAATAATCTGTCCGACTTTATAAGGTGATGTTCCTGCAGCGGTAACAACAACCATATAATTATCTTGTCTCGAAGATGTTGATGATCCCGATGCTAAGGTTTCACCTGTTCCTACAGATAGTGCTGGAGATTGGCTTGTAGCAAATGTTTGAGATTCATACAGTCTACGATGCGACATGGTAACATCAGCAATCGTGCTGTTTGCAATGAAATTTTCACCAATTCTAAACAGTAGCGGTTCTAATGTCGTATCAGAGATGAAAGTATCCCCGTAAGGTGAAGCATAATCCTTAGAACGGTCATCTATGTCTGCCGCAGCAACTCTAGTTGTTCCGTTAATGACAGCTAAAGACTTAACATCATTAAATTCGAAATCAATTGACCATGCCGACGAATTATCGAGTGTTGCTGTGAAAGGCTCGGATAGTTCTACAGTTTGATTTAGCCAGTTATAATTAGTAATTGTTTTTGGTAATTCGCCGGTTCCTGGTCCAGAAGTAATTCTAAATTTAGCACCAACATAAGCATTATTAGAAGAAGCGGCATAACTGCTCGAAATTAAAGTGTTTGCAATCTGAACAGTTGAAATATTAATTGCCGAATTAACTGTTCCTGTTAATGATCCAACGTCAACATCAAATAAGAATAGTTTGTATTCATATGTTGAAGAGTTTGAAGTATTTGCAGCCGAATCAAAAGCTATGGACTTGACTCTCGCTGTTCCAACTTTAGTATTAGAAACTGTTGCGGTCGTCGATACATTAATTAAAGAGTTTGACACACAATGTAAATCTACAGTTGCCAAACTATTAATTGGGAAAGTGCCATACAAAGTATTGGCATAAACATAGTAACCGTAATCTGTAGTGATTCTTTTGTTTGTTACCGCTGTTGTCGTTCTAGGTTTTGGAACTATTAATCTTGTTGGTGAAATTGTTTCAAACTCATAACCATAAACGTAGGCTTTTCCTGGTGAGATAACAGCAACCATATTTGCAGAGTTTGCTGTAGATTCTTCAACAACCATTCTAAATGGTTTTACTGTATAATTTCCAGATTCGTCATATGTTCTACGAGCTAAAGTATCTTCAATAACTGAATATTGAGGATATCTTGCTAACGTAATTACTTCACCATTTTCTATTCTAGAGATTTCTATAAACTTAGTATCATCAGTAGATGATAATGATCTTGTTGATAGAACTAAATCAATTTTAAAACGATCTGATCCCGGAGCTTGATAATTGGATGCATCTAAAGCTGGATCTAAGAGTGATGTATCTGAAGAGGATGAAACGATGGTTTCTGTAATTTCAAAACCAACTCTTACATTACTTGCTGTTGTATATTTTGATGTGGCTATAGTTTGTGCCGACGATTTGACAAAAAAGCCATCATAGAAATATACACCATCATCTATGGAAAATGTTTGTCCGGTGCCGGTTCCTCCAGCAGCAATTGTAGCAGAAACGGTATCTTGAGCGGATTCAAAAGTTTTAATTATTTCACCAGCATTAAAAGTTCCATAAATTTCTTTAACAAGTAAAGTTTTTGGATCTCCGGTGCCAGCATCCGCATCATAGACTTTAATAACTTCAGCTCTTTTTGTTGGAATAGAAATATTATCGACAATTGTTTTACCAACAAAATCGTTAATGTCTACAGCAACACCACCAAAAGAAGTTTCTAGTTTTAAGAACTTAACATTTTGGAAAAAGGACTGGCCGCCAGTAACAACTGAACCGTTTTGAAAAATATGATTACCAAATCTTTCAACTTGTTTCTGTAAAATCGTTTGTATCTGGGTTAGTTCACGAGCCTGAACGGCATAACCTGGCTTAAATAGTAAACGAAGATACTTTTTATCTTCATCAAAATCATCATAGTAAGGATTTACGTTAAAATTTGTGTCAAGTGCCATGCACAGTCCTTAGAAGCTTATAATTAATCTAATATTTTCAGCTTGACCGTCTGCTCGGTCAACTTTTGTTGTGTTTTCTACGTACAATATATCACCACTATATGGCTCAAACTCTGGGTTTGCAACTCCAGTAACAGTTCTAGAGCGACCAGAAGTTAATCCAATTAAAGGCAAACCTGTTGTAAACGTGCCTTTTGCTTTACTTATTCTTACTTTATTACTAGTTTGAGCGTGAACAAAACCATATGCTGTGGGGTTATCTAATGAGCTTTGATAAACATATTCATTCAAGGCATAAGGAAAACCAGCCACCACATCCAAATCTGTTGTTTGAGAAATCACAGAATTAGCCGTGGATGTATTTGCTACATTTGATGATCCATATTTATACGGGCTTCTTAGAAGTCCATACTGCCTAAATGAGGTGTCAATAGATATTTTTCCACCCTCGGTCGAGTCTATTTCTCCAATTCTCACCGAAACCATAACATTGTTGGCTCCAAGTTCTTTGGCTGGATTGAAACCGTGGCCAAATTTTGGAGGTAAAATAACTCTGGCATTAGCTCCAGAACCAGAGCCAAAGATGAAAGCGTTCGCTCTTGTATATCCTGTTCCAATCGTATCTACTGTAACTTTGGAGATATTTGCTAAAGATGAATCAACACCAACTAAAGTGTTTGATATTGTGGCGTTAGCTGCAACTCCAATACCATCTCCCGCTATATAAACTCTAGTTGCAATCGTAATGTTATTGGCGTTTCCACCAGAACCCGTTGTCGCTTCAGATAAAGTAATTACACCAGTTACGTTAGATATTGAACTTATGTAAACATCAGCCGAAATCCCTGTTCCAGATATTGACATATTAGCTAAATTAGCTAAACTTGGAATATTAAAAATAGATAAAACATTAGCGGTGTTTGATAGTCGGATTGTAGACTGGGAAGAATTGAAACCGTCCACCCGAATAGTTGAAGATTGACGATAGTTTTGTCCTTTACTTGTTACAACGATACTGGTCAATTCTCCATCGACAATTCCAGTTGAATTTATCCCATAGTCCAGTGCAGCAGATGAAACTGGAGTTGGCATCCATGAAGAGTTTAAAAACTTGTTAGATGGTTTAACATTGAAAAGATATTTCCAAACATAACCGTCGGCTGTACCAATATTACCGTTCGAAGTCGTGTAGTCACCTGTTGGTTCTACTGTAGAATTTGCAGAGGCATTATTCGATACACACAGATAAACATTTCTATCTGTAGTGATAATGTACATGGGTTTCAAATTCTGAGTCGAATTGGCAGACAACAGAGTTTCTATGCCAATTGTGTCATCATATTGGCGATATTTTGTGTTTGAGGTCCAATTAACTCTAGGAACAACCAGATGCACATCATTTCCGGTTACTCTTTTTGCAGCAAAAACATTGTCCCATATTTCTTTTTCTGAATAACTTGTATCAACAATTGAATCTGGAGATGATTCATTGGCATAAGGAACATGGTTTCCTAAAAACACATACGCTATTGTAGGATCGTTTTCGGAGAAAGATTCTTTAAACTGTTCAGCTGTATTGAAAGCCAGTTTTTTAGTGATTAACTTTGTCATAAGTCTTATTTATGTCACTATAATAAGTGTTTGTGCAGAAGCATTTGTGGTAAATGCTGAAGATACTGAAATATTTGTATTGCTAATTATATTATTAACTATTCTTAATTCTCCGTTCACAGCAATACTTGTACCAATCGTTAGTGTTCCACGTGAATTGGAAATATTGAACGAAGTGTTTGTACCTGTAACAAATATGGATCCATTTGTAACAGACACTTTACCAGAAACTACATTTTCAGTTATAGAAGATACAGTTACAACATCAGACTGCACTATTGTTGTTTTATTGTAATCGGCGTAATTTACAAAGCCTGCTGGATGCAGAAGTTCACGGAGTATTGTTTTGTACTTCGTGAATTCGGTCAATGAAGATGTTACATAAGAATAGTCAACATAATAATTTCCACCTTGCAATCTTCTTTCATTGCTTGAGATGATAGAATCGGATGTTGTCCATCTGCCTGGGAAAGTTTGATACGAAGAACCTATAACGGCATTTGCAACAGCTGATCCATCTCCACTATTAGTTAAATCGATTTGCGGAATATATTCGTAACTTGTTCCACCAGTCAAAACTCTAATCGACTGTATTTGACCAACAATCGAATCTGTTAAGGCTGTCAGTATTTCTCCGTCACCCATTAGAGAGGTAATAGCAATATTGGCTCCAGAACCTCCACTTACGTTTGAAACACTAACTGTTGGGAAAATTCCTTGAGTGTAATTTACTCCACCCACAAACCCTCTAGAGTAAGAACCTATTGGATAATTATTTGCCCAAGTTGTAGTATCACTAAAATTAAATGGGACATTAACTGTAGCAGTAGTTGATGAAGTTATAGCATTAATAAATCGTTCTTGACTTCGAATAACAATTTTATCACCAACAACAACATCAACACCAAAGTCTGTATTTGTTCCCGTAATGGTAATGGAGTTATTTAATATGTTGGCTGTTCCACCAATTCTTTGTGGTTGTATTTGAACCTTCTCTACAGCACCATTTGCTGCAACTTGTAAGACCGCTGCAGCAGCTCCATATCCACTAGTTCCAGGCGGATTGGTGCCAAATATAATTTCATCACCGACTTTATATCCTGTTCCGCCAGCGTAAACGTCGATTCTTCCAACAGAACGGAATGTTTTTATATCTTGGAATGTGTTTCCTAATTGGAACTTAGCACCTTCAGAATCTATCGATGAGGTGTTTATTGATGTATTTGAGAATAATATTTTAGCATTTGTTATTGGGCCGAGATCAGTAACCACAGTTGAAGTTAAACTGTCGTATATTCTGGAATTAACATTTTCTCCAGTTGGTATAATAGAAGATGGAAATCCATAGTCTGAAGAAGAAATTAAAATGCTAGCGTAGTTTTCGATTAATTCATCGGTAACAACATAAAAATTATTTGTATAAACTCCCGAAGTGTCTATTCCATCAAGAGCGCCACGAATAAGTGTCAATGGTATTTCACTCTCAAATTCACTAGCAACTTTAAATCCAGCACCACCATAATCAACTCTTATTCTATTTGTAAATCCAGAAGAAATTCTTTCAACTTCAGCAGTAGCAGGAGTCTCAGCACCACCTCCAAGAACTAAAACTGGATCACCAACATTATAATTTGATCCACCATTAGTAACAACAATCGAAGTTAAAATAGAAAAAGTATCTGCTGTTAAATCGATCTTCAGTCCGTTTGAATCGATAATATCAACCGAAATTTCTTCACCATTAGAAAAATTGCCACTTAAAGTTTTTGAATTAATAAACAATTCAAAAGGCAATCCAAGGTTTAATCTATCAGTAATAATTTTTTTAGTAGAGCTTTCTACAATCGCTGTAGCACCAGATTTTAGACCAGTAACTTTTCTATTATTAAATAGTTCAATATCAAAATCTGAATAAACAACTTTAACTTGAGAATTCGAAGATGGAGCTGTGTTGAATATTAGTTTTCTAGATTCTTTACGAATAAGGTAATCTGTTCCTACAGTTTTTAAAACTCCATCAATATAAACTTCAACTTCATCATTATCTACTTGTTGTGCCAAATAAAATGTTGTGTTTGAGCCGTTCGCTGTATAAACGCTTCGTACATCAGTTTCCAACTTTAAGATATTGTCAATTACCCATTTACCGTCGGAAGCACGGAGAACATTGTTTTTAGGTAAAAGAACTTCAACCTCATCATTAAACAAAAGTCTAAAGAGGAGTTTAAAAGACTTCTCATTGCCTCTTGCTAAGTACAAAGGTAAAACATTTTTAATTAAAACTTCTTTGCTTACTTCAACATCTCTTGGGAAAAGAGAAGCATACATGTTAAAGAAACTCTCTTCAAAAGAAGATATTGAAGAATCTACATCAGAAACATATCTTAATTCTTTAGCCTTTACCGTCAGATCATTTTTATCTGTACCTTGAGCATTTTCCAAATATTCGTAGTAAGCTTCCAAAAAGGTAACGAATAGTGGATATTCAGTCCTTACAAATTCAGGAACTTGTTTATTTACAAGTAAAGATGTTTTTAAATCAGTCATTAAACTTTAACTAATTCCGTTGTAATTGATGAAGAGTCTGTTTCATCAATAGTTATAATTGTATTTTTAACAGACTCAACAATCCCTCTTTCAGATTCTATGTCAAGTCTTATGTAGCCATCCGTAGAAGAAACCGAAAGTATTTTTATATCCGATATATTTAAGATGCCATTATCATAGTCTATTGTTCCAACGTTTTCATTAACAATTTGTTTCTCTGCATTACTATCGTAATATATTGTAGAGAGTTGACCAGTTCTAGCATCAATAACAGCAATAGCAGAAGCACCTGATCCATTTCCACCAGTTATTGTTACAATAGCTCTTGTATAGTTTATTCCTCTTTTTGTGACATTTATTTTTTCTATTTTTCCATTAACAATTACAGCTTCAGCCGTAGCACCAGTTCCATCTCCAGTTATGGTCACTGTAGGACTCTGTGTATATCCAGAACCAGAATTAGTTACACTTATAGAAGAAATACCGGAGTATGCTTGAGAAACTTCTTCGAAAATAACTGTTCTTTCAACACCATCTGAATCCAATACATTGAATGTTGAAGAGGTCAATCTATTACTAATTGTTCCTCTATGTAAAGGAGAATTAAAAGCTATTATATAACTTTTGTTCGTATTCAGTGAAGGTAAAAATCTTTTCTGTAATCTTACAGTTACCTCTGAACCTATGATCGAATTTAAACTTGTACCATCAACATCATCTTGCATCTTTGAAAGAACAAATGTTGCTCCAAACTTATTTAAATTAATATCTCTATAATTAATGATGGCATTTCTGATAGAAGTTTTTAAGGCATCTTCAGATAAAACAGTTTTTCTAGAATCATACTTTACATAAGAGTTTACTAGAAGATACAGATATTCCGGGTCAACAATTTCCGATTGAACGGCAACAATTGACTTTGGCGTGATTATGTCATCAATGATTCTTTGCTTTTCTGCTTCTGAAATATAATAGTTAGATTTCGGTTTAATCGAAATGTAAACTTTACCATAAACTGGTGGAGTTTCATCTTCTCCACCCCAAACAGAAATAGAATCTAAAGATGGATAATTTTGGCTTATATAAGTTTCATAGTCTTTAAAAGTTACCAATCTATTTTGTGTAGCAAACTGAGAAGTCGCTGAAGATTTAATAGAATCAACGCTTTCTCTATCTGAGCCTCCAGCTGCAGCACTTACAACATTTACTGTAAAGTCGGTCAATCCAGATAACGATGTACTAGCAACAAATCCTGCAACTCCATTTGGATCGGCGCCACTAGAAATAAGATATGACATTGTGATTACCGATCCATCTCCCAATTTTTTGCCTACAACACCATCTCCAAAGTAGATTTGAAATTTACCATTTCTGGCTTCTTGTAAAAAATAAACTTCGGAACTAGAACTAATATCTAAGATATCAGTAACCTTATTATATGTCGATATTTCAGTATTTGAAGTAGATGGTCTAACAGTTACCTTTAATGTTGTTGTGTCAATGTTAGCATCAGGTAAAGTAAACACCTGCTTTGGATTTGAGGCATTATCTTGTACAAATTGTATAGAATTATACTGGCCCTCAAATAAATTTAAGTTTTCAAAATAGTAGCTAGTATTAGATTTCGTAACAGTTACATCATCTAAAACTATAAAGTTATAAGTGGTGTTATTGAGTGTTTCGGATAAAAATGTAAATCCTCTAGGAATGGTCAATGTTCCCGATGAAGTAGAAGTGGTGCCTACAGTTACATTACATATAGCTCTAGCTGATCTTGTCGAAAAGGGAGTATAACCTAAAGTTTTAGCATGAGAAACCACCGATTCTCTGAGAATAGCAGTATCTAAAAACGATTCATTTGCCACCATATTTAAATAGTAGGCATTGTAATGTGTATTATAAGCTAAAACATCCAATAAAACACTTAAACCAGATCCATCAAAATCGTAATCTGTGAATTCGGATTGTTGTTTTAAATAGTCTTTTAAGTTTTGTTTAATTGAGTCGAAGTCTAGTTCAGACAACACTAATCGGTTTGTCGCCATTATCTTACCCGTTCAAGGAAAAAATTTATTGATATTGGTTCTGTTCTGTTCACAATAAAAAATTCCAATTCTACTTTGTATCCATTGTTATCGTAATCTGGAATTAAAGTGGTAGTTTTTATTCTTGCTCTTGGTTCGTAACTTCCAATAACAGATTCTATTTCTCTTTCTATGCTTGCGGAAGTAACTGTATCGAGAGGTTCAAATAGTAGTCTTTGAATATTACTTCCAATATCTGGCTGAAAAGGCCTCTCATAATGATTTGTAGAAATTAAATTTTTAACAGAATTAATTACAGCATATTCTCCAATATGCTTATTCACATCCTTTTTGACAGGATGAATATTAAAAAATAAGTCCAGGTCTTTATAAGTTCTGGATATGTTACTATTTACAGTTGTAGTTGCCATGTATTATTTATTCAACCTCCGACAAAGACGTTGGGGGAACCTTGCGTAATTATATTTGGTCCATACTCATCACCAATTCTTCCCATTCCTTTTCCACCTATACTCACAGAACTGGAAAATGATGATAATGTTGAGGTGTCTGTCGTACATCCACGTTTTGGGTGAGCCGCAATTCTATTGCCGGCTACAACGATTAATTTTCCGTTAGCATAAACACCCTTGTCGTTTACTTGTCCGACCGAAGTTCTCATGGGAGATTTACATTTTTTGCCGGATCCATCTCTCGACATAACGCTATCGCCCGATCTTGAAACTGCTGGCATTAGTTTTTTCCTTTAGATACTAGTTCTATAATTTTGTTTCTAGCTGGATCATATTGCCAATAATGCCATTGAAACAAGTCAACATCTGTTTCTTGTTCAGGCTCCGTTCCGCCAGCCGCAGTTCTTATTTTTGTTGGATAAGTTAGTTCTAATTCTGTCGGTTCTGGCATTACGTACTTGTTTAAACCATAAAAATCTTCTTTTGTATCTGGAGGTAAAACTTTTTCTTCATAATTGGGCATTGTAAATTGAAAAAATGTTCCAGGAAAAACATTTGAAGTTGTTCCACTTATTCTAATTGTATCGTTACTTATTTGTTCTGAAGTCAGCCCTATTTTTGGAAAATCATAAAGAACCTTTATCGACAAAACATCTAAGTAGACTTTGGTCGAAAGAAGGATATAATACCCTCTAAACGTAAGATCAACAGAAAAGGTATTTCCCTCATAGACAGAGGGTAAGTATCTTTCTTTTAAATCAAGTTCAAAAATATCTTCTCTATCGTCGTCGGGTATTGTTACAAACCCAACTAAATTCGATTGAGTTACTTCAAAGCTTACAGCCATGTTAGTTGAAATCTATACGTGGTGCATTGAACGTCATATTTCCTTCAGAGCTAATATCGCAAGTTCCGCCGATATCAACTTTAAAGTTTCCTCCAACTTCCATGTTTACATTACCATCGACATAAACGGTAACATCACCCTTGACATATACTTGGTCATTCCCAACAACGACTTCGAATTTATTTCTCTGTATTCTTTCCGCTCTGTCACCTTCTGGCCCCCACTCAATATAAGAACCCGCTCGATGATACAAATGAATTCTCTCCGCACCTTTCGTATCATCAAATTCTAATGCATGACCTGACTCAGATTCATACACATTGTTGTAAGGATACTTGGCGTTATAATACGGATCAGGTTCAACCTTACTTTCTTTTTTTGTCTTTTTAGCTTCAACAATTTCAGATTTATAATCACCATCATTTCGTGCAAGTCTTGACGTTGTTGGTTCATCCAGTTTACGTGGATAATTTGTAGCAGATTCATATGGTTTTACTGGAGCCGAACCTAGTTGGTCACCTTCTCTTGGATCACTAAATGCTTCCTGTGGATTTGAAGGATTAATTGGTATCGAAGGAAAAACTCCAATAATAATTGGTGCTTGAGCGTTTTCGGAATCCATAAAGAAACCAAAAACCATATCACCTTCTTTCGGCGCATAAGTGTTTGTGTTATTTGGAGGAAATATTGGTTGAGCCCAAGGCAAACTTGCGGTCGGTAGTTGAGCTTTATTTGATGAGTGCCATCCAACAATTCTAACTTTGCAACGACCTAATTTTAAAGGATCATTTCTATCTTCAACAACTCCTGTCCACCAAACAAAGCCACTTAAACCAGCAACGTCTTTAGTCATTATGCTGTTACCTCTCCATAATTCAGTGCAGCATCTCTAAATTCAGAATTATCCGCTGATGTGTAAGATTTAGCATTAGAGTTTTTACAAACTTCAATAAGAGTTTCATGCCTATCATAACGAATGATGTGTCTTGTTCCAACTACCAAGTATTTTCCATAAAGTGTTCGATCAAAATTATCTCCGCCTTCACAGAAACCTCCATCGTCATGAATAGCCCTAGATGGAACTTTTAAAAATAAATTGAAACCGGAACTAACAGCAAAGTTTCCTGGTAAAGTTATTCTCACTCTTTGTTGCAGAAGGTTTGCAAATATTGTTTTTCTTTGGAAGATATAGTTATGTGTATCATCTAAAGAATTGATAGATTTTGGATCTTTTGCTTTTATGTACGAACTAAGTCTCTGTGATTCATTAAAGTACCATATTGATTTTCTTGAATCATAGGCTTCGAAGTTATCTTTATTATCTCTATTTTTAAAATACAGCAGATTTGGTGTTTCGTTACCAGTTTTAACTTTGCCTTGAGTATCTAAGAAAGAAAGGTTTCTCGTTTCTATTTTATTGGTAATGGGATCAAACCCAAGAAATTGTCCAGCGGCCACACCAGACTTGGTAAAATCTATCAAGTCATACGAGCTTATAACTCTTATGTCTCTGGCGCCAGTAAGTTCGTTTGCCGTAGAATCTTCGATGTTTTTAGGATCAAAGTTAACCTGAAAGATTTCTGGCCAAACTAAAAGAGATGATAATGAAACAAAGTTGTATCCGTTTCTATTCTGAAAAAACAAAAAGTCTGGAATCATATTTTCATTAACCGATCTTTTTGCCATCCACTCTATAGCTTCTATTGGGTGCAAATTAGGTATAACAAAGCTTTTGATTCCTGATGTTTTCGTAAACACACCTTTGATCCAAGAATCTGTCGGCGCTTTAAGTTTCTCTGTTAGTATTTTAATGGCTATTTCAAAGTAAGTGCCTTCAAAACCGGAATTAATTAATTGTTGTTGTGAGAAGATATATTCATCTGAGACAAAATGCAAAAGATACATCTCACTAGTTTGATTTATGTTTTTTCTAGTTGACTGTTTGTATATTCTAAATGATTTTTTTAATCTAAGATCATCAGCATCTTTTCCGATATCCATGACGATGAATTCACTGCCGTCTAAAAGAAGTTTACTCGACAAACCAATAGCATCGGTAATTAATATATTACCTGACATGCATGGCTGCAAAATTGAATCAAAGATATTCAACTCATCAAATAAATTTTGTATATCAATCTTTCCGCCTTTTGTGACGATAGCCAATTCATTTATTTGAAACTGTGTTGTTTGGGATAATGATAAAGACATTTTAGCTTCCTGAACTTAATCGTTTTATTTCTTTGTCTAAAGCGGACACAAATTCAGGCCTTAACAGCTTAATTGTTCTCTTCTTTTCGTTTTCTTCAATCTCGTAATCATAATATGATTTTGTTTCTTTTGTCAAATCTATTTTAACCAATTTACCATCACTCAATGTTTTTGTTACGGCACTTGTTGTTGTATTAGCATATGTTGAAGAATCTGTTTCGTATTTTACAATCACAGGATCTTCACCTGTTAAGGTTTTGGTTTCAACAATCAGGTATTGTTTATAATTAGCTTTTGCCCAATCTGTTCCCGTTTGTACTCCAGTTGCATTAGCCGAATATTTCTCATCAATAAATTTAATCAGTGTTCTTTGATCTAATGGCCAATCCCACATAGGATCAATAACATCATTTAACATTAAAATGACCCAATGCTTTTCTGGTGAATCATAAATTTTAGAAGCAATAATTTCTGGAGTATCACTATCTTGTATGTCATACTCATAATAAAAAACTGAATTATCTTTAAACTCTTGTTCAAATTTAAATCGTGTCAGTATGTTGGTTACAACATCAAGACTTGAGGAATCTAAATGTGAAAAATAATAAGTCTTTGGAAAATATTTAAAATATCTGGCCAAAATTAACCTCTCTGTGAACCAAATGTTCTGGTGAACGAATCTTTTGTGAGGATTTCAGTCTCTTCAAAGTCTAATGAGAGAGTTATACCGACAGGCATACCGGTTTTACCTAACTCCGGTTTACCATCTAAAGTTTCGTAAGCTGACCATCCATTTGGTGCATAATTGATGTCGATACCTTTTAATACACAGGTTGATATTCTTGGTATATTTGGATTTTCATATCCGTTGTAATAGAACTTTATATCAAACTCAGAAGGAGGAACAAGAAAGAAACCACCAGTATTTGATTTTATTTCTGGTGCTTGATGAAATCTGAGCCTTTCTAAGATATTCTGTACTTCTAATGCTTCTCTTTCATCTCTTGGATAAAACACAAAATCGAATCTAAACTGTCTGAATTGTGGAGAAGAGTATATCATTTCCATCATTGGGTTCATGGCAAGTCCTGTGCCAGCAGCAAACAAAACATTTCCCAAATCACCCTGTGTTTTAGCTAAAGCAGCGAAAGCAAAAGGTGCCAAATTTTTCGTCATCTCTTTACTAATTTCTTCTCCACTTTTTCCCGAAGCAGACATGTTTTTATAAGTTTCGGCTGCAGCAGTGCCAGCTGCCAAAGCGCCAGTGAGAGCTCCCGAAAGAGCTGGTGTAGAATACTGTTGGTTATATTGGAAAACCAAAGTGTCTGGCATATAAAGAGCAATCGTATCGGTTGTTCTACGAATTGTTCTCGTAAATGAACCGCTTGTAATTCCAGAAATGGCAGATTGTATTGACTCACTGGCACCCTCAGAAGCACCACCAAGTATTGAAGAGAGAGTTGATCCCGCTTGACTTTGGCCAAAAATGTTTTTTACACTGGAAACTCCATCAGAAACAGCACCACCTATTGATTTTACTGTATCGTTGTCCGAAATTCTTTTCCAAGCATCAGAAGAAACCTCTGAAATTGTCTTTATGTTTCCACCTAGATTTGTTGATCCCCTGATAGCACTTTGAGAATTTTTATTGCTGATTACCGTAGGAATATCACTCGTTGTTTTGCCTTTAAACTGCGTTTCTCTCTGCTCATTAATATGAATAACCATGTAATGACCCTTGTCATAATTTCCAAGGTCTAGAGGATAACGAAATGTGTTATAGTTGTATTGGGATCCAACCAGTTTATCGGCGGATCCACCAACTCTTTGTTTGTTATTAATTTTAATGTCGGTAAGAGAGAAAAGAGCCATTTTTTGCCTTTTATGTTGACTAGATACTATTTATGTCTTATTCAGGAACATTTTCACCCAGAAATCCGTCAAAATATAACGGAAACTCAAATAACATAATCTACAGGTCCAACTGGGAACTTAGGGTTATGAAATACTTCGATGATAATCCAAATGTAATTTGGTGGGCTTCTGAAGAAATTTCTATACCTTATAAGTCTCCAGTAGACAATAGGGTACACAGATATTTTCCAGATTTTATAGCCAAGATAAGAACAAAAGATGGAAAAGAAAAAACTTATATGCTAGAGGTCAAACCAGAGGCTCAAACTAAAATGCCAAAGCAAAGGAAGCGAACAAAAAGAATGATCCAGGAAGTGGCGACTTATGCCATCAACCAAGAAAAATGGAGAGCCGCTGATCTGTTTTGTCGAGAGCATGGCTGGGAGTTTATGTTAATCACAGAAAAAGAACTTGGTCTGACATAAATACTGTAATGGCGTATCTTTTAGACAGAATAAATCAATCACTAAGAAAAGAAGGGTTGGTCCCAAGAACCAACAAAGCTCGCTCTTGGCTTCAAACAAAAATTAAAAACTTGAAGCCAACTCGGCAAGCATTAATGTCGGATCGATCTCGTCTTAAAGGAAACACCATAATTGGGAGAATGTACTTTTATTATTATGATCCCAAGACAAAAGATTCGTTGCCATATTACGACAGGTTCCCTTTGGTTCTACCAATAGAACAATACGCCGATGGTTTTTTAGGGTTGAATTTACATTACATTCACCCAAAGCAACGAATTATTTTGTTAGACAAATTGAGCGAATTCGCCAATAATAAAAAATATGATGCTTCAACCAGACTTAGGTTATCTTATGATGCATTAAGATCGGCGTCCAAAGTTTTTGAAGCTCAGGCTTGTTTGAAGAGATATCTGTTCTCCCATGTTCAATCTAGGTTTCTAGAAATAGATGCTGACGAATGGGATATTGCTGCTCTGTTGCCTATGGAGTCCTTTGTTGGAGCAACGACAAGCCAAGTATATGCCGATTCAAGGAAAAAATTCTAATGTCTTTTTCACCGCAATTATTTTTATCAAACATTAAAGCGAAAGATGGTTTAGCGAAGAGTAATCGTTTTGAGGTTATCTTGCCTATACCATCTTATATTAATAATTTTGTAGAATCTTCATTACTAGAAAAAATTCTTAATGCTCCTAATTCACTTTTTACAGATGTTTCGAGTGCCATTGGAAAACTAATAGGTGGAACAGGCAACACACCTCAAGACGAACAATCTAAAACAAGTAACTCCTCGGTCAGTAGATATTTAGCACTACAATGCGAGAGTGCTGAATTACCAGGCAAAACTTTACAAACAGCTGATGTTAAAATTTATGGCCCAACATTTAAAGTGCCATATCAAACACAGTATACAGAGACAACATTAGGCTTCTTATGTACAAACGAATTCTATGAAAGAAAATTGTTTGATCGTTGGATCGAAGCCATTATGCCAACAGATACAAACAATTTAAGATTTCCACGTGGTCAAGAAACAAGATACTTGACCAATATAAAAATTATACAGTACGATGAATTTATCAAGCAGATTTATGCTGTCGAATTGATTGATGCTTTTCCAGTAGGCATAGCATCTCAACCTTTAAGTTGGTCAGAAGAAGGTTTTCACCGTTTGTCGGTGCAGTTCTCTTATCAAAGATATCGTGTCATCTATGCCGGTCGTTACGATTTGGCTGCTGCGGCTGGAGCCCTCTTTGGTGTGGCAGGGTCTAGACTATTTGACGGTGTGGTCGGCGGCGCCACTAATTCTGTATTGAGAGCAATATTCTAAATTAAAGTGAGGATACTATGGCATTACCAAAAATTGATTTACCTATTTACGAAACTGAATTAATCTCTTTAAACAAAAAAGTAAGATTTAGACCTTTTCTAGTTAAAGAACAAAAGCTGTTTTTAATGGCAGCTCAGTCTGATGAGTTTCAAGATACAGTTAAATCTATAAAACAAGTTTTAAAAAATTGTGTTTTAGATGAACTAGATGTAGATTCTTTACCTCTTTTTGAACTTGAACATTTGTTTTTACAATTGAGAGCAAGGTCTGTTGGAGAAGTTGTCAGTCTAAGATACACTTGCAACAATGATGTAAAAGGTGAGGGTGAAAACGAAACAAAAAAATGTGGTGGCGTGGTTAAAATAGATATAAATCTATTGAACATTCATCCCTCAAAAAAAGAAAATCACAACAAGGTAATACAATTAACAGAGAAGTTAGGAGTAACAATGAGGTATCCTAGCTTCTCAATTTTAGAAAACTTAAAAATAGAATCTGAATCAGATTTAATTAAGCTTGTTGTAGCTTGTATCGATAACATATATGATGAAGATCAAGTTTACTATGCAAAGGATGCTTCAGAGGAAGAATTGATAGAGTTTGTTGATAACCTTCAACAGGCAGACATACAAAAAATCCAGGAATTTTTCTTAACTATGCCAAAACTGGAAAAGAGTGTGGATTTTGATTGTCCAAAATGTGGGTATCATGAAGAAATAAATGTGGAAGGAATTCAAAATTTTTTCGTATAAGTCTTTCTCATGAAACCTTAGGAAATCATTATCAAACTAATTTTGCTTTGATCCAGCACCACAAATACAGTTTAACAGAATTAGATGAAATGATTCCATGGGAAAGACAAATTTATCTTGATATGTTAATTAAGTATTTGGAAGAAGAGAGAGAAAGAATAAAAAATCAAAAGAAGGCGTAATAAATGGCAAAAGCTAAAACATCAAGACTTACAGAAATATACTTAGCCCAAAAATCTACTGGTGGCGGACTTGCTTCTGCCTTAGCAGAAAGAGCTAAAGAAAAATATGATCCTCGACAGGTATTCAACCAAAGTGGATTGTTGGCCGCTCTTTTACCTTCGGTATTCAAAGCATATAAGTCACCATCAAAATCTGCACTGAAAAGACCAAGTTCAATGGTCGATAAAAGTCTAGCGTCATCTTTTTCTCCTACTCTAGAAAATAAGATTGATCTTTTAGCCAATGAATCTAAAATAACTCAAATAAACACAAAGATAACAGCCAAAAACTCTTCTGTATTGCCAATGATGGCAAGAGATATGAATTTAACTCGTCAAAATATACAGAAGATAGCAAAAATACAGGCAGGATCAGCCGCAACAAAAGCAGATATGTTTTTTAAAAGATCGGCTGAGAGGGAAAAGGAATATGAATCTAAAAAAGGAAAAGAAGTTGCTCTAGGAAAAACTGCATCTACTGGAAAAGATTCTAAAGGTGGTTTGGGAATAATGGGATTATTAGGTGGAGCTGCAAGTGGAATAGGAGGCGCTTTAAGTGGCGTTGCAGGAATTGCCGGTGGGGTTTTAGGAAGTTTAGGTGGAATTGTAACTTCGATTCTTGGTGGAATAGGAAGTCTTGTTGGTGGTGCTTTCTCAGGAATCTTTAGTGTTCTAGGAAGTGCTTTAGGTGGAATGGGAATCTACGGAGTAATTCTTGCTGGTGTTGTTGGATTTTCTTTGTACTCATTATGGAAAAGTCTTGACTTTTCAGGAGTTGGTTCTGGTATAGGAGATTCTTTAAGTTCAATCAAAGAAGCATTATCTGGTCTTTATGATGAGTTGGACAAAATGACCGGTGGTAAACTAAGTGAGTTCGTTGAAGATACGAAAAAAATGTTTCAAGGAACAATAAACAAAATTGCTGCTGGCCTTGATACTGCTATAAGTTTATTTAAAGATTTAGGTACAGCTGTACTGAAAGATATGTACGGTTTTATGACGAATCTATTCCAAGAAAACAAAGGAAAAATACTTGGAATGATTGCAATTGGTGCTATGGGCGCCATGGGTGGTTTCAGTACATTGACTGGAGCAGCCGTATCGTTAGCTGTTGCTGCAGCAATGGCAGCTTACGGTAAGATGACTGGTGAAAAAACCGTTGACGAAGCAAAATCAGAAAATGAAGCCCTAAAACTTGAGTTGCAGAAAACGATGAAAGAAGGTAAACAAGTTGCGACTTATGATGAAATGGGTAATGTCACAGGTTATACTACAGCCGGCGGTCGAGCAGCTGAATTAGAAGAAAAGATAAAAGCAAACGAAGCTTTCATTAGAGAAAAAGAAGCAAGAACAAGTAACACTCAACAAGCATTAGGAAGATTTAGTGGAGGAAATATTGCTGATGAGTATGGAAGAAATCTTGCTATCAGAGAAGGAACATCTCCAACTCCTATTTTTGGACAAGAAGGTCCTGCTACAGAGAAACAAAGAACAACAGCTGTTTCAACAGCAAAAGAATTTGCAGGAAAAACCGGTGCCGATTTTATTGCATCGATGGAAGGATTTGCAGGTAAAGCATATCTTGACCCTCCAGGAAACACAAAAGGCCAATACTCAGTTGGATATGGTCATTTAATTACAGAAGCGGAAGCAAAACAAGGATTCATCAATTTAGGTGATGGTAAAAAAATTACTGTAAAAGGTCCTGGCGGAAAAGACACCGTAGTTTCTAAAGAAGAAGCCAAAGCATTACTCAATTCAGATTTACCAAAATATGAAGCTGTAGCATCAAAAGGAGTTGGTGTAGATGCTTGGACAAAACTAAATCAAGATCAAAGAAACGCTCTTACATCACTAGCGTATAACGGTGGTCCTGGCCAAATCAATTATTTGGTTAAACAAGGATTAAGAGATGCTATTCTCAAAGGTGATAATGCTGCCGCTTCAAAAATAATTTATGAAAAAGGATGGAAAACTTCTGGTGGAAAATATCTTGCAGGTCTTGATACACGAAGATTAAAAGAATCCACATTATTTGGTGGTGGAGTGATGGAAGCGCCGACTCAAATGGCTCAATCTCCAACACCAGCAAAAGAAACACCGGGCAAGAAAGTTGAGAAACCTGTTCAAACAGCTTCGATGACTTTCCCACTTACACCATCTTCAGGAAAAGAAGTATCAGATGGAACAGTTCGAGTTGCTGAAGCAAAAACAATAGCCAAAGAAACACCAGCAAATATAACTAATATCACAAACAACAATGTTAGATCGTCATCAGGTTCTGGTGCAACTGCTAGTGCTTCTGTATATGATGATTTGTTTGCTAACTTAGTAGCAAGAGCTATATAAAAACCCCGCCGAAGCGGGGTTTAAAATTAATCTGATTCTGCTAGTGATTTAAAGTAATCTAACTCGTCATCACCACTTGATTTTGCTGCATCGAATGGAGTATCTTCGAGGTCAGGCGAAAGAGTTGGAACAAAATCTTCAGCTTTTGTTTTAGCAACAGGTGCACCATCAAAACCAAGAACTTTATCCAATCTCGACTTTAATTGGTCGTATGGTTTAAAGTTTTTCTTGTCAGTGAATTCTTTGAGAGAATATTCCTTTTTCCAAAGAGATTCAAGTTTCTCATCATCACCATCAAAGAGTGCAGACTTATCTGCAAATTCTGATTTATCATAATTACGATAACCTTCAACATTACGGATCTTCAGTTTGAAGTTAGCGCCTTCCCATAGATCAAATGGGTTAACGGGAGTTTCATCAGCAAATTCTGGATTCATAGCTTCAGTAATCTTATCGAAGATTTTTTTGCCAAACTTGAATAGTTTGATTTGACCTTCGTTTTCTGGATTACTTGGATCAGAGATGACAAGAATGTTAGCAACATAAGATAGCTTACGCTTTTGTTTACGTGCAACATCTTTGTTAGCTTCGATACCAGAATTCCAAAGAGTGTTATTATGTTCACAAACAGGACACTTATCATTCAAGGTTGTCAGACAGTTATCAATGAACCATCCGCCTGGTCCTTGAAAACCGTGGCTGAATACTCTAACCCAGGGAAGAGCGTCATCACCATCAACACCAGGTGCTGGCAAGAAACGAATGATCGCCATACCGTTACCCGCTTTATCAACTTCTGGCTGCCAAAAACGATTATCGTCTTTTGACCCCTCGCCGGAAGATTGTGTTGCTTCGACTGCTTTGGAGAGTTTTTCGAGAGAGCTGCGATTGCGCTTGAGATTTGCAAAACTAGACATATTACTTCCTTTCGTATAAACGATGTATTAACGTAGTATAAAACGACTTATCCACAAAAACATAATATAAACTTATTTAGTGTCTTTGTCAAGCAGAACTTTCAACTTTTCCAGAGTTTTCTTTATATCTTTGTGAAGTATGCCGATGCCACCAGCTAAATCAAACCCATCGATTACATCTTCGGTATCATCGATAAGAATTGTTGTCGGAGTGGCATAGTTCTTTTTTAAACTTCTACCTGGAACAATATTTGCTTGATAATTGATTCCATGTTTTTTGAGCCAATATTTTTTTTGCTTTTTGACCTCTTCATGATATTTTTCTCCACCAGAGGAAGAAAGTATTTCAACCTTGACATGTGGATATTTTTTTAAAAATTCAATCAATTCTTTACCGCCAGGAAACCAATTCAAATTTTTAAACTCACCCTGATGGATAAAGTTTGGCCAATTTTCATTAAAGTTTTTCCTGTCTCTCATACCCATACCATAGGCACCTTTTCCAAATAGTTCTATGAACCTATCTTCAAAATCACAAAGAACTCCATCCATGTCCAAATAAATCTTAGTTATTTTCATTTATCAATTACTTTCTTCAATATTAGTTTATACTTTGTGGCGTCTTTTGGTAAAAAAGGAGTATACTTTAAAACTTTAATCCTGAAATTTGGCCAATGAATCGTATCATTGATTTTCTTTGACCAAACAGGTATAAAGTTTAAAATATTGTTCAACAAGCAAAGACTCTCAATATGAATTTCTTTTCTCAAGGCACTCTTCAAAAGAATAGGATAATCACCGTCAGTTTTTAATACAACATTTGGATCTTCTATGCCTTCGAAAATACTTTTACAATCGTTTTCAAACATGTATGAAAGTGATTGAACTACCTTTTGATGTTTTCGATAGTTCATTTCAGCTTCATCTTGTAGAAGCGAGCCGACCCAAGTTTTTTCATTCTCGACAAAGTTAGACACAATAAACTCAATCATATCATCTTTATCCGAGTAACGCCGAGATAATTTATGAAAATGATATTTGTCTTTACGATTATCAAAGGAATTTAAACTGACATTAGACTTACCATTATATTTGAAGAAGTCATAAGATTCTTGAGAAAAGTGGAGTTTGATTGCTTGATATAAACCGAATGTTTCGTATCCCGTCATATTGGCAATCTAGACCCTTTCTCTTTTAGCATGTTATTATCCATAGCATCATTCTCAATCTTAGCTTTCAAATTTTGATTGACAAGAGTGGCAGCAACTTCAAGTTCAAGTCCTGTTTCTTTACAATATTCAACTATAGCTTCAATATAATTATAGTCTGTTCTGGCAACCAAAGAATCGATAGCCTTGGCGAATTTAGCCATTTCTTCTCTTGTTGGCATTATCCGTTTAATCCACAGTTTTCTTCAAAGCACTTATGACGGCTCATGACTTCTTTTGGTAATTTGCAAACAGGGCAAACAGGATCATCATCCAGAATGAAAGTTTCACCATCAATTTTGTCCATCGTAATTGGATTTGTGGACAGATCGTTTACCATATGAGAGAATACATCTGGATTATATTCTGGTTCAAGGTAGATTTCATCTTCTAAGTTTTCATTTTCATCAATGTTTTCATCAAGAACAAATCCTGCACCTTTGAGAAACAGGTCAACATTTTCTCTAATAGTTTCGAGAAATTCGGCTTCAAATGTTACAGTATTTTTGAAACCATCCCAACTTTCACATTCAAGATAGAATTTAGGCATTATTTTACCACCGTTTCGTAAAGAGTTTCGAATTGCTCATGTGTAGCAACTTCTTCATCATAGTTTTGTTTATGATATACTTTAACCATCTTAGATACAATCTTTTTTGGTAGTTGCAAATTTTTGGAAGTATTCGTAACAACTTCACGAATAAATTCTTTTTCTGCTTCCATCCTGACCATAGAATCAGAGCACTCTTTTAATGCAGTAAGAAGGCTTTCTCGATCTTTTGGATTGGATAACACATTAACTGATAACTGCTGAACTGCCATAATATATCTCCTTTATTTACGATTAGAAGCATGAGCTATACAAACAATGTCATCACTTTTAGCGTATGAACATCTAACAGAAAGGGGATCCACCCCTTTTGCAATAGCATTTTCAATGTTTGCTGCCATAAGTTTACGCTCGTTAAGGCCGTAAATACAAACAGCTGCAACGATTGAAAGTAAAACCAAAGTAATCGAAATCATAGCAATTGATACTGTGGTTATACTACTCAATCCTTTCTCCATCACTTTCTCCTTTTCACTTGATAAAATTACGAACTTTTCTTTACCTTGTTGTAGAATAAATGTCTACCTATCTGTGTAGTGTATCTCATATTATTCCAACCCGGTTTCACATAGTTAGCGTGAAAGAATAAAGCTCCTCTTGTTGGATCTTTAAACTTTTCAGTATAAAGGTAGAACGACAACGCTAATTCAGTTACACTATTATACAACGAATTAGTCTCAGTTGTCAAGAGTCCTTTTCGCATCATATCCTTTGGGCGATTTTCGCACACCCATGAGAACTGGCAAACTGTACCGACTTTTTGTTTTACTACGCCACAGTATGTGTCTGGAAAAACTCCAGATTGCATACGATTGTGTGTAACAAATGCTACGGCGATTTGTCCAAGTCTTGGTTCTAGACCGGCTTCGAAATACATGTTCTGTGCAAGACATTCGACTTCCGATCTTGCTTGCGGTGATAAATCTTCTAGTTGAACTTTTGGATCAACTGGTATGTTTATTTGCGCTGCGGCGTGACCAACATAAAGAATAAATGCCGCAAATATACTACAAAGTAATAGTGTGATGTAACGCATACTTTCTCCTATAAGTTAGGAGTGTGCCGGAGCACACTCGGTCCCATCAGGCAGATTTTTTGCTCTGTGATTTTTCTGCTGTAATGTTCGAAACGAATCCATTCAAAGACATTGCTTTGGTAATGATATCGTTTTCTGAGGGATAAGTTGGAAAGGCTGGATGTTCAGGTATTGCTTGCCCGTTTAGTTTAGCGGACTCTACCTTTACTTGCCATTCATTGATTAGGCGATCTTTGTTGGAGTGATACTCTTCCAACAAAAGGTCTTTTGCCATTTTTAGAAGTTCAAGACGAATCTCGAACGGTGTCAGATTACTCATTTGCTTCTCCTGTGTTGTGTGTGTTTACTGGCGAAGTGTGTGTGGTGCCAGTACATATATTTAGTGATTTTATTCGTTCAATCCCACAAGTTACGGTAGTATTTGCCAAACAAACGCAGTCCATTATCTATACGCTCATACACCTTGCGTAAACCGTCATAGTCACAAACATATGTGTGATTAGGTCCATATTCCATAGTAGACGAGTGTGGATTATCTTCATTCTTGACAAACTTGTAATCAATTTCACCCGAACTATATTCTTGTTCCCATGAATCATCAACAAGATGCTCAAAGGCAAAAATCATTTCATCAAGTACCCAGTTCCAACGTGCATGAATATCTGCTTCACCTTCTTTGATTTCATGTTCACTATAGAAATCAAATGATTTTTGTGAATCCCAATCTTCTTTTGTTGTGTAACGAAGATGTGGCGGTACATCTTCTAAATCAACAAAGCCAGAACCATGTTTTGTTTCTCTGAGTTTCTTCAACATCGGAAGAATGATTGGTGAGAGTGTGTGATCCATATTCCACACATCCCAATAATCAAT